>ERZ791603.405-NODE-405-length-38681-cov-48.121058_pt1 | contig 38681 bp, 32 predicted proteins | sample MGYA00509966_ERZ791603 | MGnify/ENA primary metagenome ERZ791603 (study PRJEB30046, sample SAMN00791931) | human gut metagenome | study: EMG produced TPA metagenomics assembly of the A metagenome-wide association study of gut microbiota in type 2...
AAACACAGTGGACATACCGCATTGATGCGGTGCTGGGCACTGTGTTGGAGAAGCAACAGAAAGAAATCGTGACAACGGACTTCATCTCTTTGGAGGAGGCGAAGGAGATCGCCTTGAAGGATGCCGGACTTAATGAAGCTACACAAAAGATTGTGTTCACCCGAGAGGAGTTGAGCCGCAATTCAGGCAAGCCCTGCTACATCCTGGAGTTCTACACCGCGAAGAAGCAGTATTCCTACAAGGTGGACGCCAAGAACGGCAGCATCATCGAGGCTTACCACTTCATTCTTCTGGCGGACGCGAAGAAAATCGCACTGGACGATGCCGGGGTCAGCGAAAAAGTCACCTTCACCGAGGAAACGCTGGTTGCCGGCGGCATCAAGTCGCCCTACTATTACTTCGCCTTTGAAAGTGCCACTGCTCGTTGGACTTACAAAATTGACGCGGTTCTGGGCGTGATCATGGATAAGACCTGCGATAAGATCATTTCCTCGACCCCGGAGTTTATCGGCTTGGAAAAGGCAAAGCAGATCGCATTAGAGGACGCAGGGCTGGATGAGGCAGCGCAGAAGATCGTGTTCACCAGAGAGGAGCTGAGCCGCAATTCTGGCAAGCCCTGCTATATCCTTGAGTTCTACACCGCAGAGAAGCAGTATTCCTACAAGGTGGATGCGGTATCCGGAGACATCCTCGAAAAGAATACCAAATGGCTTTCCCGTCAAGAGAGCGAGCCTGTTTCGGAAACGGTTCAGAGTTCCGATTCCAATCAGCGCAGAATAGGTTAACCACGACGAGGTGCTTTTGAGCAAGGGGCACGCCCGCAGTGGGCGAGGATATGCCCGGCGGCGTTCTAGCTATGGCAGCCCGTTCGATGCCGCAGCCATGCTGGGAGAAGATGGCTTCCATTCGCTCATGGACTCATTGGCTACGATACAGAAGCCGTGAAATCAACAGGTGGTCATATAGACCATACTTCGGCATACATAAATTGCCAGGAGCCAGACTGCGCGTATTACGCAGCCTGGCTCCTGACCTGTAAGGAGACAATGGTCGAAAGTAGCCTAAATTGGAAGTAAGATGAAGTCTTTTTACTTGGCGATACGCTCCAGGATTTCGATCAGCAGCTCGGTAGTGATCTTGACATCCTCGATCTTGCAGGTTTCATTGGGCGTATGCACGTCAAGAAGCGTCGGGCCAACGGAGATCATGTCCAGGTGAGGATTCTTCTCCGCAAAGGCGCCGCACTCCACGCCAGCATGTACCGGCTCCACGATCATATCCGTGCCGGTCAGGTGCTTATAGGCATCACAAGCGATATGGGTCAGCTTGCTGTTGGGATTGACCGCCCACCCAGGAACATGGCCTTCGCTGTCGAAGGTAAACCCGAAGCTGTTAGCCAGCGCGCCGCAGATCACACCGATCTGAGTAGCATGATAGGCAACACTGCTGCGGGCAAACACCGTGAAGCGCACCATATCATCGTCCACGGACACAACACCCAGGTTGGCGGAGCTCTCCACCAGCCCGTCAATGAACGGACTCATAGTATGTACGTTATTGGGAACCGTGGTCATCAGCCCTACCATACCATAACCAACCTCCCCTGTCAGTACGCGGTCGGGCGCGGTATCACCGAAGGTGGTGGTGAACACCATATCCGATTCGATGTTGCCAAAAGCCTCCACGAACTCTGCGCGGAAGGTCTCAATGATAGCCTTGGCCCTGTCCTCCTCGGTAGCAGACAGAACAATGGTGGCGGTGCCAAATGCGGGGATGGCGTTCTTCGCCTGACCGCCGCTGAAGGAGGCCACGCGGTAGCTGACGCCGCCCTGCCGCAGCATAGCCAGCAACGTAGCGATGCTGACCAGCGCATTGGCGTGACCCTTGTTGATCCCCACGCCGGAGTGACCGCCCAGCAGACCACTGAGGGAAATGGTCAGTGTCTTGCAGCCCACAATAGGCTTTTCCCACTCGGCCTTGTGGCTGTAGTTGAAGAAGTCGCCGCCGGCACAGGAATTGCACAGTGAGCCCAGCGTTTCCCAATCCAAATTGACCAGATAGCCGCCGTCAAGATACTTGGGGTCAATGGCGATGGAGTCCATGCCGTCTTCCTCGTTGGTGGTGAAGATGGCGCGGATGGGGCCGTGACGCAGGGTGTCGTCCTGCAGCAGGTACAGGCACATCGCCACGCCGATACCGTCATCGGCACCCAGGCTGGTGCCGTCTGCAGTCAGGGTCACACCATCGTTGATGACCTTGATGGGATCGTTCATAGGATCGTAGGTGACGCCCTCTTCGCATACGCAGACCATATCCATGTGTGCCTGAAAGATCACACGGGGTACATTCTCGCAGCCGGGGGAGGCGGGCTTGTCAATGATGATCTCATTCATGTTGTCCTTTTCCACGGCCAGACCATGGTTTTTGGCCCACTGGAACAGGTACTCGCTGACACGCTCCTCGTGATGGGAAGGGCGGGGCACCTTTGCCAGCTCCAGAAATTCGGACAATACAATATCTAACGCTTTGTCTTTACTCATAGCAAACACTCCTTACTGTGCGACGGAGCAGGCCTCGTCGATGGTCATATCGCCGGAGCCGGCCAGCTTGGTATTCTTCAGCAGGGAATAGAGGATCCAGTAGGCCACGAAGGCGATGATCACGCCGTCCAGTGCGGAGGAGAACACCGTCACCACGCCCAGCGTCTCCAGCAGTGCGAAGCCGCCGCCGATGACCCATGCGATGATGCCGATCCAGTTGATGCCGCGCACAGGAGACCAGTTCTCCTTCTTGGCCTTGCAGATGACCCAGTAGTCGCAGATGACAACGCCCATGATGGGAGGCACCACCGCGCCCAGAATGCTGATATAGGTGTTCAGAAAATCCGCCAGACCTGCAATGGCCATGAGGACGCCCAGCATACCACAGATCATAGTGACCAGAGGACGCTTGCTGTCTTTAATGGAGAACATCTTGCAGGCAGCCAGACCGGACATATAGGCGTTGCCGGTATTGGTGGTCCAAGTGGCGAGGATCAGCACCAGCATGGCAACGATGGGCAGACCCAAGCCTGCGAACATGGCGGCCACGTCATAGTTGCCTGTGCCGATGGACATGATGGCACCCACCATGATCATCAGAAGAGCTGCAGGCATAACGCCAATCAAGGTGGCCTTCACCACATCGCCGCGGGTCTTGCAGTAGCGGGTATAGTCTGCGTTGCAGGTGGCACCCAATGCAAACAGACCAATGACGGTGGAGATAGCGGCGGGCAGGGGCATCAGGTTCTCCGAAACGGCAGAGGCGATGTTGCCCCAACCGGCGGTGTTGATGGAATGGATACCGCCATAGGCGCACAGCAGCACAAGAAGGGGAACGGCGATATAATTCAAGACCGCCATCCACTTCACGCCGTAAACGGCGGTGATGAACATGACAACGCCCCAGATAACACAACTGAGCCAGAAGGGGAATTCTACGCCCAAATGGAACAACAGTGTGTTGAAGGCCACGGCGCAGGTGGCGGTCTGCACGGCGAACCAACCTGCCTCACAGATAAAGATAACCAGCGCCATTGTGAAGTTGGCACCTGTCATACCGAAGGCTCTGGTGGAACACATGGTGGCGTTCAGACCGGTGTCAGAGCCGACAATGCCGCCCAGGATCATCATGGTGCAGCAGATGGCAAACCCGATGAGGGTGGCCCAAAAGATGGAACCCATGGTCAGCACACCTCCGAAGATGCCGCCGACCATCAGCATGGGGATACAGATCATGGTACCCACCCAAATGAAAGCGATACTCCACCAGGAGCGTTTTTCGTTGGGTTGGATCTGGGATAAGCCCTTATCCTCCTGCTTGGTTTCTGTTACAGTCGTCTTGTTTTCTTCCATGTTGTTATTCTCCTCTCTCTAAAATGTAGGGACGGGGAATGCTCTCATTTAGACGGAAAGCCGGGAACGGGAACTGTGCCCCGTCCCCGGCTTTTCGTCGATGTAAGGAAGCTCGCTGTTGTCGGGTTCTGCAGGAATGCGCTTACTTGGCGGGATAACGAACGATTCTGCCGGTGTACTCCACGTTCTTGAAGTAGGGAGCCCACACATCGTTGATGGCGGCCTCGCCGTTCTTCCACCAGCGTTCATCCACCTCGATAATGCCGATGTCCACATACTGACCCTCCTTGGTATCAGCATTGGTCAGAGGCATACCATCATTGATCTCGTAGAAGGAGATGATGTCGGGGGCGGTCATGACCACGGTGCCATCCTTGTAGATGACCAGATTCTCGTTCTGGAACAGAACCATATAGGTGGAGCCGTCTTCGCCCGCGACAGTGGCGGTGCCATAATCGAAGCCGCCGGCCGTCTTCGTTTCCACCTTGGTGATCTTACCGCGGCAAACGGCCTGGCACTTCAGGCTGGAATGCTTGGCGAGATATGCATAGAAATTCTCGGTGGTGTTCTCGGTCTTATACGCGGCCATCACTTCGCCGACGGTCTTGGCACGGGTAATGGTGCCATTGCCGATAGCGGCCTCGATCTGCGCCTGATTGACCATCCAGCCGGACAGACCGGCCATCATATCGAAGGCCACGCAGATGTTTCTGCCGATGACCTCGGCCTCGTGTGCATCGCGGGGATCGGCCAGCTCAATGGTCAGGCGGTTGTTCTTGTGGTCGGCCATAGCCAAAGGAGAGGTATCCAGGCCGTTGACGTGCAGCAGCAGCGTGTCCAGAGCGGGAACAGCGCGGGCAGCACCGTCTGCATCAATGACGGGGATATCGTTCATCATGGCGATCAGCATGGGAACGAAGGTGTTGAAGCCGCCGATCTCAACGGGAATCGTATAGCTCAGGGTGCGACCCATGGTCGCAGCCATATCCACCAGAGCGTTGTAGGCGTTGACGGCGTAGGGCGTAAAGTCAATGTCCTTCAGTGCAACGGGAGAACCCATGCCTGCGGTCACAGCGGCATAGGCGTTGACATTCATCTCACCAGTGGAGATCATGCGGAGCTTCGGATCACCATGTTTCTTGATGTAGTTCTCCAGCATCTCCAAACCGGAGCTGGCAGAACCACCACCGCCGGCACCCAGGACGGTGGCACCATAGATGATGTTGATAATATCCTGACGTGACAAAACAGTAGACATTTCGAGTTCCTCCATATTCTTAATTTTTGTGGCGTTCCCGCCATCTCTGCTTAAAAGTATACAGAGTCTCGGTGTATAGGTCATCGGGTGGCAAACCAAGGATTCTCCCGTTTTGTTGGCCGCGAAAACAAAGAGAGACCGCATATGCAGTCTCTCTTTGTGGAGTTTGCTCAATTGGATTGTGGAAAACGACTAAAGCTCCTTTAGGATGCGATAGACCGTCGCCGCCTCATATACGGCGAGGGTCGCGGGCATTTGCACCAGATCACACCGCAAAACACTCCGTATCTTATTAAGCCGGTAGTGTACGGTGTTCTTGTGAATATATAACAGGTCACCCGTGCTTTGCGTATTAGATTCTGCGTCCAAAAGATAGGTACATAGCGTTTCTATCAGAATGTCCCCGTCTGCGGTATCCTTCAGCTTTCGAATCGGCAGCAGACAGCTCGCTACTGATTCTTCTCCTTGCTTCACGTAGTCGATACATGATTGCACATAGCGCACATCACTGTCTGAATAGATCTTGCGCCGCGGATATACAGCGCAGAGCTCTGCAAAGCAGCGTATCATCCGGTTATATGCATCGCGGGCCTGCGAGGTGTTCTCAAGAGCGTCGAAGACACAGCCGCGTGCAGCATATCCCTCTTTTTCAAGCAGGGAGACAAAAGCCTCACCCATCTCCCGCGTATTTTCCTCAAGCAGCATCCCGTCGGTCAAGGCGACAATATAAGTGCCGTAGCTATCAACGATGACGATTTTATGGTGCTCCTGCAGGTACACCTTCAGCTTCAGGACAACATCCAGCTTTTGGCTGGCGGTCAGCTCCTGCCCTGTCCTCAGATCCGAAAGCTGCAAAACCCACATGGTGTTAACAGCACTTATGGAAATGCCCATTTGCTGTGCGAGTCTACGCATTTTGGCGGGATCGTCTGTCAGGACCGCTTCTACCAGCGCATCTGTACCGTCATAATAAGTGCCTTTGTCCCAGATGTTTAAGAACAACGCAACAACATCTACTGCTTGCTGCAGCCTTTCAGGATCCATTTGGTCAAACTCGTCCAGCACCAGCAGGTGCATCCCTCGATGGGTCTTTGACGGAACGGGTATGTCCCATAATCTAAAGCTGTGCCCATCCAATTCCATCCGCTGCTGACCTTTCGGCGGCGGCTTCTGCCTTTGAGCCATCTGCAGCAACGAATGATAGTTCCATTGATTGGAAACGGGCCACGCCGCTGCCCCTCTTCGCTCCAAATATCGATCTGTCAGCAGCAAGGTGCAGCGCATGCGGTCGGACAGCAGACGCAAGACGGTATTGATGTTCCGCTGCTGCGGCTCCAAAAGCGCAATGCTGTTCATCACCTCGGCGGTATAATAATTGCCCTGCATTCGCCGCTTGTGGATATACTCGACTATATCCGTGATCATGTCCGAGTATCGGAAGTCCATGCGGCCAAAGGGCATAGCAATCAGCGGGAGGTTGATCTCATCCGCAACGGCAATCAGTGCATCGTCGATCTGAGGAATAAAGACCCCAACGTAAAACAGAACAAGTCCTGCCGCGCCCATGCTGCGCAAATGCCGCAAAACACTGCACTGTCGGCTAACATCATCTTTAATGGTCACGAGAGCAGATATGACCAACTCGTTTCCGACAATCAGCTCGTCAGATAATAGATTTGTTTCCGGCCACTCCAGTACACTGACAGAGGATACCGCGCGATCTGTTCCTTTTGCTCCGGCAATCAACTGTGCTTCACGCAGCGTGGGAAGTTTCAGGCAATCCGCAACGGTCACGTTCATAGGATATCTCCTCTCGGCGGGACACGTACCAACAATCGACACTTTTTCATTCTCATAGTACCAAAGTTTCTGGTGACAGGCAATGGTTTTTTGCACAATTTCCGACCGCTTTTTGTTGTTTCTGCAACTAAAAAGCGCGTCAAAGGGCGTCGTTGCTTCCGGACAATGACTGCCGCAGATACGAGTAGTTTCTCTCGTAGAATCGTGCGGGATACAACGCGGGAGCCGGAATCGCCGATAGGTTCTCCACATTTTGATAAGAATTGAAGATTTTTAAACTGTGCCGTTTGGGGGTAAGGCTTTTGTATAAAGCATAGAAATTTTCCTTGCAGACCCGACATTATCTCTGAGTACATGTCCATCACCACACAACCGCTGTAAGAACTGTACAGACATGCCTCCTATATTTTGTGTCGTCAAAATGACAGTCATGAGCTGTGCCGACAGTATTTACCTCTTGCGCATATAGAACTTATGTTCTATTATAATGTTTGAGAAAACTGAGAGGAGGACGGATAGATGGGACGGCATATTCTACACGTAGATATGAACGCATTTTATGCATCTGTGGAATGTCAGCGTCGCCCTGAACTGCGGCAAAAGCCGGTGGCAGTCTGCGGTGATCCGGAGGCCCGTCACGGAATCGTCCTTACTGCCAACTATGTAGCAAAGCCACGAGGCGTCAAAACCGGCATGACCATCTGGCAGGCGAAGCAGCTTTGTCCCGATCTGGTGGTGCTGTCTGCCGATATGAGGGAGTATATCCGATTCAGTAAGATGGCTCGCGAGATTTACGAGAAATACACCGACCAGATCGAGCCGTTTGGCCTTGATGAAAGCTGGTTGGATGTGACCGGCAGCGTCGGTCTGTTCGGTTCGGCCGTGAGTATTGCTGAAGAAATCAGCGAGCGGATCAAGTTTGAGTTGGGGATCACCGCCAGCATCGGCGTTTCCAACAATAAGATCACGGCGAAGCTGGGTAGTGACTATAAAAAGCCGGACGCCATCACCCGTATCGAGCGGGATAACTATAAAGAAATTGTCTATCCGCTGCCAGCAGCCGATCTGCTCTATGTTGGTCCTGCCACAGAGCGCAAGCTGCGCGGCGTTGGGATTTATACCATCGGGCAGCTTGCCGAGGCGTCGCCGAAGCTTTTGGAATACAAGCTGGGGAAAATGGGGCTGGTGCTGCACACTTTCGCCAACGGGCTTGATGTATCGCCTGTGCAGCGTAGTGATCATATCCGTGCCATAAAATCGGTAGGCAACAGCGCCACCACGCCGCGCGATCTGGTGAGCGACGATGATGTGCGTCTCATGCTGTATCTGTTGGCGGAAAGCGTCGCCTGCAGAATGCGGGAGCTGGCATCAAAGTGTACGGTGGTCGAAGTTGCTGTCCGGGATACGGAGCTGCATTGGTACTGCCGGCAAAAGAAACTGGCAGTTCCCACCTGCTCCAGTGCGGAGATCGCGGAGGTGGCCTTTGACTTGTTTCGCCGCAGCTATCTGTGGACGCTGCCGGTACGCAGCATTGGTGTGCGCGGCGCCGATCTGGTAGATGCGACTATTGGTATACAAACGTCGCTTTTTGATAACGATAGGCGTCGGAGCGCGTGGGAACAAATCGACGTAGCCGTGGACAGGCTGCGGCAGCGATATGGCTATATGAGTGTGCGCCGCGCCATCACCATGTCTGACCCGGCATTGGGCTGCATCAATCCCAAGGATGACCATACCGTGCATCCGATAGGCTACTTCGCAGGATAGGGGGAATATCCATGGAACTTGAAAAGAAGTATGTGCCGGTGACGGTGCATTTTGACGCCAACGGGAAGATGCGTCCTATCGAGATCGAGTTTGACGAAATGCGCAGATATCATATCGACAAGATACTGGACGTGCGCCGCGCAGCCTGCCAAAGTGTAGGCGGCGTGGGAGAGAGATATACCTGCCGCATACGGGGCAGGGAGAGTTATCTCTGGTTTGAAAAAGGCCGCTGGTTCGTGGCTGCAAAGGATGGAAAATAAGAAGGAGGCTGCCGGCGTTGCCGACAGCCTCCCTTGCGTAGAGAAAACTACTTACCAATACTTGGGATACTTGCTGGTGCTTTGCTGATGCTTTGCATACTCCCACCAGGGAACTTGGGTGGCAAAGTCCGTCAGCTTGTCCCAGAACTGATCGGCCAGCGTTCCCTTGTCCACGTAGACCGTGACAGTATAGGTTTTGCTGCTGCCATCCTCCATGGCGGCGGTGTAGGTCACGGCATTGGTGAAGTCCACCGTTTCACCGCTGCCAGGTGTCAGGGACTTGACACCGTTTGTGGCGATAACCGGGGTCAGCTTCGTCACATCTGTGCCGCGGGGCAGTGTGATGGTAATGGTATTGGTGGTGTTGTTCACCGCACCGACCACACCGCTGATGGAGAAGCTGGTGATGCCCTTGGCCGTCGTGGTGGCCGTCTCCCACTTGCAGGTGATGGTCACATTGCCTGCAGGCATGGTAAAGCGGTTGCCTGTGATCTTGACCGTTTCACCACCTGCCACCGCCAGCGAATAGGTCAGGGAACCCTCCACCATCTGATAGCCGCTGTCAGGCTTCACAGTGACGATGATCTCATCGCCCTTATCCGCCTTGGTGCGGTTGGTGGTAATGGTGCCGCCCTTGGGTGCGTTAATCGTGATGGTAAACTTACCGGTATCCGGTGTTTCGCTGCCGCTGCCGTAGGCGGGGATCTCCACCTTCAGGGCAGTGCTCTCGCCTCTGGAGGCGTTTACGACCACAATGTAAATGTCACGGGCGTCCTCGGTCAGATTGCTGAGGGTGATGGTCGTCTCGCCTGCGCTGGCTGTACCATGGGTGGTGGATTTCATGATCTCATCTACCGTGGGTGCCGCCGCACCGTGCTCAACCACCTTGTAGAAGTACGTTCCGGCCTCATTGGAGGTGAACTTCACCGTTGCGGCAGTCTTACTGGTGCGGGTGGCAGAGCCGCCGGACAGGGTGGGAGCGTTGGGGGCGGTGTACTTGATCTCCACCGTGTAGGTCTTGGTACTGCCATCCTCGGCGGTGACGGTGAAAGTTTTGCTGCTGTTGGGGCTGATGCCGCACATGACATTGCCGGAGGACCATTTGCCGATGATGCCAGTCGCATCGTCATAGCCTTCTGCCTGTGCCAGAGACACACCGGTGTAGTTGATTTGCATAAAGACATCCGGCGCAGAGCCGATCTTGTTGATCAGGGCCTTGTCCGTATTGGAGGGCAGCGTGATCGTCCACGTCGTACCGCTGAGCTTGCCCTCGGCGATCACGGACTTATCGGCGCTCAACAGCTTGACGGCGGTGATGTCCTTCTCGCTGCTCTTTGCCTTGGTGATGGTCACGGTGTAGTCCTGCGTGGAGCCGTTCTCAGCCGTCACCGTGAAGGTGGCAGCCTTATCCAGCTCCATATCGCAGGCCTTGCCCTCAGCGGGCCAGTTGCCCGTATCGCCGGACTTCTTCACCGTGGCATACTCGGAGATCTCAAGCTTCAGTACCGCCTGCGCCAGCGCGGCTTCGTCTGTGTTGGCAGGAACCGTGATGGTATACTTGGTGCCGCTGCGCTCGCTGGTGGCACCGGGAATATTCAGCGTCACATTGCTCAGATCGCAGGCGGCGCTGGCCTTTGCGGGATCTACCTTGAAAATCGCCTTTGCGGTGATGTCCTTGCCGGTGGCAGGCATGATGAAGGTGGCAACGTTGACAACATCCTCCGCAACGGTGTATGTCACATCGTTCTTATCGGCATCCTTGACCTCCCAGCCTTTCAGCATATAGCGTTCGCCGGGGGTGGCGGTCAGGGTGACGGTCTGGCCCTCGTAGACAACAGATTGGGTCTCTGCGGGGGTACTGCCGCCCACGGTAACGGTGGCGCTGCCCATGGTCGCATCCGCCACGGCGGTAACGCTGGCAAAAGCACGCTCACGGAAGTTAGCCGTGACGGTCATTTTCTCGCCGCTTGCCTTGAACTCCACTTTTGTTGCATAGCCGAACGACCCCTTCGGGCGGCTGGAGTTGACTAGCGAAGTGCTCACTTCGGAGTCCGGCAATGTCGTTCCATCACGCTCCACCGTCCAGCCGGTGAATTCGTACCGGTACCACCAGTCCTCACCTAACGGAATAGCACTCAGTGTGGCACCGTCAGCAAAGACAAACGGACTGTCGTTACTGCTAAGTCCTTTCAGTTGGACATTTGTCACGTCCAAAGGATTTGTTTTCCATGTGACCTCTGTGCCGACATTGTTGATTTCCGCAAACAAATAGACATCACTTGCCGGCATGGTAAACGTGAAGGAGGGGTTCAACTGATCCTCGGTGCTGACCTCAATGCCCTTAATATCCTTCCAACACACAAATTTCCGATGGAACACATCGCCTGCCGTATACGGCACCGGCTGCGCAGTCACAGTTACCTGCTGACCGGGCTGCGCCTGCATCAGCGTTACTCCGTTGGAATCAGTGAAGGTCACGGTGCCTTGACGGTTCGATTCAATATCTCCAACATTGCTGTACAGCAGGGAAACACCCGATTTCAGACTATACCGCACAATCGAAGAATCCTTGAGGGTAAATCTTTCACCGATCGCCGTGCGCACATTGGCCGCCGGCATGGTAAAGGTGAAGCTGTTCTCCGTGCCGTCAACGGTTACGTTGATCGGCGTTTTATTTCCGTCATTTGTGATCAGGGAAACCGACGCCAGCTCCTTACCGGCCTCCGGAATGTAAAGCGTGACCTTGACCGTTTGTCCCGCCTTTACGCCGCTGCATTCGACCTCACTTATTCCGCTCATGCTAAGAGGTCTCCCGTCTGCGGTCACACTGGCGACCCGATAGCCCAAATCGTAATATTGTGCATGGCTCCAAAGGCCCAGATAAATCTCATAAGTGGTTTCGTAGGCAGGAATCGCAGCTTTCAACGTAGATTCGCTAATATTACCCGAACTATCTTTCGCCTTAATATAGACTGTTGCCGCATCGGCGGTCAATCCGGTGATATTCAGCGTATTCTCGCCGCTGGCCATCGGCGTACCAGCGGTGGACGTGTCCACAGCGTCGGCAGAAACGAGAGAATAGTAAACCGTACCGGCCTCGCTGGAGGTAAACTTGACGGTGGCTGTTGTTTCTCCTGTGCGCTGCACACCGTTTGCAACCAAACTGAGTTCCGGAGGCGTTGTATCTTCCGTTGGGGCAGAACCACCAGCTTGGATCAGAATGTAGCTAATATCCGTGGTTTGGTCGTCATATAGCTTCACGAGCATCAAATGAGCAGCATCCGTGCTGGAATCAATATACTTACCTACGCCGGGGATATTTTTTAATTTTGTAGATAAGCATCGCTTTGTGTGGTTATTCGTGGATAACGAAAGTACTATTTCGCCGTTCTCTGTCGTGGAAGTACCGCCTTTATTACATGCGCAATGCAATTTTTGATAGGTGTCCGATGCCCGAATCGTCAGGGTCGCAACATCTTCGGGAACCCACAGGCAATATACAGTAGGATATATCTCGCCAACAGGATCATATTTGATGTCCGTCTTGACCGGAGTATAAGCAGTTCCGTCACTTCCTGTGATGGAAAACGGCTGAGGGTCTGCAATCAGCTTCGTCCCACCAGCTTGGATAAGAATGTAGCTTATCTTCGTGGCTTGGTCGTCATATAGCTTCACGAGCATCAAATGAGCAACATCCGTGCTGGAATCAATATACTTACCAACATCAGGGATATTTTTTAATTTTGTAGATAAACACCGCTTTGTGTGGTTATTCGTGGATAGAGAAAGTACTATTTCGCCGTTCTCTGTCGTGGAAGTACCGCCTTTATTACATGCGCAATGCAATTTTTGATAGGTGTCCGATGCCCGAATCGTCAGGGTCGCAACATCTTCGGGAACCCACAGGCAATATACAGTAGGATATATCTCGCCAACAGGATCATATTTGATGTCCGTCTTGACCGGAGTATAAGCAGTTCCGTCACGTCCTATGATGGAAAACGGCTGAGAGTCCGCATAGGCAACCGTTGTCGGGATCACACTGAAGCACAAAATGGCTATCAGGCCGAGAATCAATATGCGCTTCAATTTATTCATAAACATTCTCCAGTTCTAATGTAGGGAGAGCGGGGCGGAAAGCCCCGCCCTCCTTACTGTTCATTTTTTATCTTCTACCTATGCATCAGCCCCAGGGATGATGCATATAGTTGCAGCAAATGAACCAGCAGATCTCGTCACCCGCGCTCAGGGTATAGCTGGCGCCACCCACAGCGGGAGTGTTCCACTTGGTAAAGTCAGCCGCACCATTGACCCAAGTGGGACCATCGGTATACATCCAGCCGGAGTACTGCCCAAAAGTAAACTCACCGATGCCGTTCAGCGTCGCCATATAGGTGCAGCCCTCGGGGACCTCGGAAGTATAGCTGTACTTGACAGCAAACTTGTGCATGATATCCATCACAGTCTCGCCGGAATTAACAACACGCTCACCATAAGCGTGGCCATCGGTAATACCGAAGAATTCCTTGGCCTGCGTATTCAGAGTATCCACCGCAGTCTTTACGGTGCCGGTATAGTGGGAATCAGCCATGGCCTCGGTAAAATCAATACCATATTTCACCGTGAAAGTACCGGGGTCGGTGGCAAAAACAAAGTACTTACGGGTCTCACTGCCCTTTGTCACATTCACAAAGGGAGTGCCATCACTGAGATTCAGCGTAACCTCAGCCTCACCGCTTACAGTCGTTTCACCCAGGCATCCGCCAGAAGCAGTGCTTCCGGTAGGTACTCCGATGAAGGCAGAAACCGCAGTTCTATTGCTAATAACACTGTCCATGGTGGCAGCGGCCTTGTAGCTCACGAAGGTCCACTTGCCATCCGTGTTCGACACAGTGTTGCCCATGAGGGGATTCTGCGCGTTGGTAGCAGTGAACGTAGCCTCCACATCGCCGAACTGCAGTGTGGAAATGCGCAGAGGATCGCCGGAAGCAATGGCAACCGCGCCATTGGGCAAGCCGGCAGCCAGCTTATAGGTCTTGCTGGTCGTGACGCCGCCCTCGGAGGTGCTGATGATCACGGTATAGACCTTGTTGAGCAGGTTCACATTCGTCGCCGTGCGGACATTGCCCGCACCCGTGAAGGCAAGGTCGCCGTTGATGGTGGCGCCGGCATTGCTCAGGTTGATCACCACGTCGGTGCTCTTCAGGCCATACTCGGAGCCGCCGGCCACCATGGCGCGGATATAGATCTGGTCGCCGGTATTGCTGTCCTTCTCATAATAGGCGGTGGTGCCGCCAATGGTGACGGAGGACACGGCGTCAATGGAATTGACGGTCGTGCGGGTTACTTTCCCGGTCGTGGTCGTCGTGGTGCCGCTGGCAAACGCCATGGTGCTGAACGACAGCGCCATAACGAGAGCCAACAACAATGCGGTGATCTTCTTCGTCATTTTCATGTTCGTTCTCCTTCTGTTAATTTTTTGTTGATCTCTTCTGCGCAGGGAACGCCGTAATCCCATGCATCACCTCTTTTCTATCATGAGCCGTTACCGGCTCAGCTCTATTTCAAAGCCGTAGGAACGGCTGCTTGACCCATTCTCTATAATGAGATCCCGCGGCTCCCGCGTCAGATCCAGCACCATACGGCCGCCCACATCCGCCTTCAGGCAGGGACTATCGCCATTGACGGACGCGCCCTCCGCCAGTGTGATATTGGCTGTGCAGTTCTGGAAATCCGTTTCTATCGGCAGTGTGATGCAGATCACATATTCCGCGTCCTTGCCGCTGCCGCGCTGCTCCACCGTGCCGATGCTGTCGCCGATGATAAACTCCCGGATAGCCAACGGATCGCTGTTCTGGCCGCAGCCGCCCAGCAGCAGGCTTACGCTCAGCGCGGCGATCAGCAAGCATGCTATACGCTTCATCCCGTCGCCTCCTTGAGCCGCAGGCAGTAGGTGCGGGTATAGCCCTCGTTCTGCACGGTGATGCAGGGATCGCTAACCGTCAGATCCACCACCAGCGACATACCGTCAATGGATACGATGCACGGCTCAGACTCATCCAGCGTGGCACCCTCGGATAGCCGGAGCGTCAGCGGGACGGCGGTCATGTCCATGCCCTCCGTGGGGGGGATGAACACAACACAGCTCAGCCCCGTTTCCTGCCCGCCCCAGTTCTTGGTGACAGACACGGTGCAGTCCCGCTCACCGCATTTGGCGGAAAGAATGTCCCACTTGCTGCGCTCCTGCGGCTGCTGGGGTGCATTCCCGCAGCCGGCCGCCAGCGTCAGCAGCAGGCACGCCAGCAATAGAAATACAGTTTTTCTTTTCCTCATGGCACTCAGCTCCAATCCCGCTTGGTGTGGCTGGTCTGGTGATCCGCCACATCCGAGTTGTTGCCCAGCTCGTCCCAAAGCTGCTGGGAAACGCTGCGCTCGAAGGTCACGGTGACGGTATAGCGGCTGGTTTCCTCGCCCAGCGTCACGGTGTAGACCACTGGAACGGTCAGGTTCACCACCTCGCCGGGTACAGGGCTGACCACCGCGCCCACCGTGACGGTAACGGAGGGGGCTACCGCCGTCACGTTCGTACCGGCAGGCAGCGTTACGGTGATAGTACCTGCGCTCTGGTCAATGACGCCATCCACGCCCAGCACGGAAAAGGCTGTGATCTTCGCGCCGGTGGCCGGCGTTACAGGATCGCTGCCGCCTCCACCGCCGCTGCCGGAGATCAGCTGACCCGCCTTATTCAGCACGGAGACGGTGTAGGTGCGTGACAGCACCTTTTCATTGCCCGCAACGATGTACTGCACCGTGCGGGAGAAGTCCTGCGCCAGACCGGGGGCGGGAGAGCAGACCAGTGTCTCCGGTCCAAGCGTCACATCCGGGGTGAAGGAGGTGCTTGACAGCTTGCTGTCATCCACACCGGACACGGTAATGGTGTTGGCCTTGTTGTCAATAACGCCCTCATAGACCGTGCCGCCGATGGTAAGGCTGAAGGCGGAGATAGACGCCTGCGTCCGTGCCGTGGCCTTAATGCGGTACGTCCGGGTATTCGTCCCGTCGCCGGAAGTGATGGTGAAGGTCGTCCAATCCGACAGGTTCATGCCCTTCTTCCCGTCCAGTGCCGGCGAGGCGGTGGCTCCATAGGAGAGGCGGGCGTAGATCATCAGATTTGAGGTGCCCTTTCCTGCGTCAAGCAGCAGCTCAATATCCGTGCTGTCCGCGCCAGTGGTGATATTCTTGCCCAGAATGTCCAGATCCCGCAGGATATTGGCGTCCTTCAGCATAATGGTATCGGTGTAGATCTCCGCGCCGGAGGGCTTTTCTTCATCCGAGAGCTTGACTACCACATAGTAGGTCTTGGTGGTCTTGCCGTCCTCCGCCTGCACGGTGAAGGCGGTCTTGGTATCCTTCACAAAGGTGATGCCGCCGGTAAGATCCGGTGCAAGGATCGTGGCATAGTCAGACAGCTGAAGCTGCGGGTGCATATCGTTCAGCGGCGTACCGGCAGGCAGCGTCACGGTGATGATGTTGTCTCCGCCCTCCGTGGTAAACACGCCCTTCTTACCCTCCAGCGTAAAGGAGGTAATGTCCGCCTCGGTGGACAGCTTACGGGAGAAATCGAAGCGATGATAATACAGGGAATAGGGATGCCCCGCGCCGCCGCCATTCAGGAAGCCCAGATACCACTGTGTGGCATAGCAGCCCTGATAGGTGGCCATGGCGTTCTTGGGCGTCGTGTTGCTGTGGGCAAAATAGCCCTCGTCAAAGTCGGCGTAGTTGAGGAACGAGGTCAGCACGCTGTCCTTCCCGTTGTTGAGGCGCACATCCGTGTGGACGTCAACGCCCATAGCGGAAAGAGCGCAGATGATCTGGGATGCGCCCTCAGAGGTATACACGCCACCCCACTGGACGCCGAATGGGTTGTCAAAGGGGTCGGTGCCAAAGCTGTTCATAACAATGTCAAAGCCCTCCCACAGCTTAGCCTTGACCCGCTCGCCGTACACTGGATCGTTCTGATAGGGCGCGATAGACTGCATCAGCATGGTGACCATATCCAAGCCAAAGCCATCCGACAGGTACTTGTGGTTCAGGATCGTCTCCAGCAGCTTTTCCCGCGTCCACACGGCGTTTTCAGGGATAGTATAGTTGCCCATATCCAGTGCGTTCAGGGCAAAAATGGGACCGTTGATGGTATATCCGCCGCTATAGTTATAGAGGACTGCGGCAAGGTCGTCTACCTTGTTTCCCTTGGCGTCAATGAAGGGTTCGCCGTTGTTGTACTGGGACAGCTTGGAGCAGTCGATGCCGCGGGCGGTCAGTGTCATGATCTTACGGTCAATGTTGGTCATGGCCACATTGGTGGTGGTGTCCAGCCGCTTGATGCACTCCGCGATGGAGAAGCCGTCGTCAAGATTACCCAGCTTCTTCTGGTAGAAGCCCAGGTTCATCCATTCCCAGTCCTCCCACGCGCCTGCCGTTGTCCGGCTGTACCGCTGGTTGATCTTGCTAACCAGTGACTTCATATCCGCCTTGTAAGGATTCTCTACTTGCTCCTGAGAAACTGTTACAGTGACGGTATAGGTATTGGTGGAGCCGTTCTGCGCCTTGACCTTGTATTTTACCGGCTTGCTGAAATCCTGCGTCTCGCCGGAGGCCGGTGTGACCGTGGCGAAATCCGATACACGGATGGTCGGTGCAAAGGTGGTGCCGGTACCAGCGGGCAGCACCAGTGAGATCGTACCCTTCACCTGATCGATCGTGCCTGCCACCGCGCCGTAGGTGAAGGACAGGATCTGCCTGCCTGTTGCCACCGGCGTGCGGGTGATGGTCACCGTATAGACTTGCTCGGTACCGTCCTCGGCGGTGACGGTGTAAGTGTTTTCACCTTCCTTCAAAGCGTCAGGCGCGGTAAGCGCCGCAAACTCGGAAAAGGCGATCTCCGGCTTTACAGCCGCCAGATCCATGGCGTAAGGGATGGTGATGGCGATGTTGTTGCCGTTGATCACGCCCTCCGCATCGCCCAGCTTATAGGAGGTGATGTAGTTTTCAGAGGACTTTCTGGCTGTGATGGTCACCTTGTAGGCGGTGTGCAGATCAAACTTGCTGTTGGCCACCGTCAACGTCAGGGGCGATGTCTCGGAATTGGTGAAATCGAAGGAAGTGCTGCCGTCAAGGGCCGAACCCTCTAACGTGACCGCCGTGCCGGTATGAACGACCACCGGCGTGATGGCGCGCAGGTCGGTGCCCTCCGGCAGATTCAGGGAGATCGTCTTGTTGGTCTCGTCGATTTTGCCATAACGTGTCACGCCACCTGTGGTGACGGCGAAGGAGGTGACCAGGTTATCCGGCTCTCCCGTTTCGATGACGATACGCCATGTGGCGCTCAGTGCATTGTATTTCGTGCCGTATGCCGGATCATAGGGTGTTACCTGATAGGCCAAAGACCCTTGGGCCACAGAACCCGCCACGGAGTTGGCGGTCAGTCCGGCGCCGACCTCGACTTCCACCGTCAGCTTGGAATGATCCACATTCTCCGGCAGCTTTACCGTTACTGTACGGGTATCTGTGTTGATGCGGCCCACCGAACCGCCGATGGTCACACGGTCAATGACCGGCTCCTTGATGCGATTCTGTTCAACGTAGGAAAGATACTCCGGAACGATCTGCTCATAGATGATTCGTAGTGCCGCGGGGCTGACCCGACTATAGCCTTTTTTGGTAATATACCTTTGCAGGTATTCCTGCATGAACTGAACGGCCTCCTCGCCGCCCGCACGCCACTTTGCTTCATAGGAGTCAAAGAGACGGTTGCCTCCCATGCCGACAGTATCGTCGTCATAAAAGGCGGTATCCATGCCTAGCCAGTAGCCCAGTGTGCCGAGCATATCCGCATTGGCCGGATGATACGCGCCGATATTGGTCTTTGCCGCATTGATCTTATCTATTACAAGATAGAGCTGATGATAGGTATCCGCGAACAGCTCCGCCATACCCAGCAGTTCCTGGGTATTCGCTTCTGTCCAGGTATCCTTGCTGGTTGCCTCCGCCGCAAAGGTATAAACCGGGAATGTCCGTCCATTCTTAGCGGTGACGTTATACCGGATCGGCTTCGAGAAGTCGTAGGCTTTGTTCAGCTCCAGGTCGGCGGCATTATCTTTCGAACTCATGTTGTCGCCAAAGTCAATGGAGGTCGGCGTCATTACATAGGCTCTTGCAGCGGAGCCCTTCGGCACGCCGTATACATTGATAAAGCCGCCAAAATTGGCATATAGCGGGGCCATTACAGCACTGCCGTTATAGAAAGTACCACTGTTTTGCAAATACCTGTCACCGCTGGCCGTACCGGTGGCCGGCCAAGTACCAACTGCCGCGAAAGTCTGCACTGTCAGAGAAAGGGTCATCACCAGTGCCAGTGCCATGGCGAGGGCACTGCGCAGCGGCTTTTTGAAATTGTGTGTTGTCTTTTTCATATCGTCACCTCACTCAGAGCGGATGGCCTCGTTGGGACTGATCAGCGTTGCCTTGCGGGCGGGGATCCATGCGGCGGCAATGGCCACGCAGCCGGAAAACACCACGCCGCAGACCGCCAGCCACCAGGGCAGCACGCACCGCAGCTCACGGGACGCGAAGATCACCGGTATCAGCCACTTGGCGATAAAGCTCAGCACCAAGCCCGCCGCGCCGCCTATCACGCCTACGATCAGTGCCTCCGAGAGAAACATCTTGAAGATGTCGCTGCGAACGGTGCCCAGCACCTTCAGCACGCCGATCTCCCGCGTCCGTTCCGTAATGGACATCATCATGGTGTTTGCCACGCAGATGGCGGAGATCAGCACAGCGATACCGCCCAGCGCGCCCAACATCCCCTGGATCTGCCGGGACTGTGTCCGCACCGTCTCCAGCATATCGTTGAGCGAGTAGGTGTTCAGCCCCGTGTCCCGGATCAGCTTGACAATACGCTGCACATCGTTGACGTTCTTCACCTTCACCCAAACCAAGTCGTAGGTAGGGCCGTTGGCCTTTTCCTCCGCTGTTTTTGTCTGGGTGGCCCCCATGTTATTGGCGCTGGTCTGCGTCATTTCCTCCAGCCGGTCATAGGACATGAACGCGGCGGTGGCGAAGTTGCTGTTCAGGGTGGAGCAAATGCCCGTCACCCGCAGGGTATACAGGTTGCTGGAGGGCAGCGCCCGTCCGTCGGTGTCGGCCTTCGGCTCACCGGTCAGGCTGGAGGAATCGAAGGTCATGCGAACAGGCACTTCCAGCAGGTCAATCAGGGCGTTGCCGTTCTCATCCACCGCCAGCTCCCAGTCCTTCGCCTTGTTGGCAAGTCCGGCGGCCACATCGTCGGTAAACAGCACCTCCGGATGCAGGCGCGTGCCGTCCCCGGCCATAACGCCCCGTTCCGGCGTCAGCATGAAGCTCTCCGCCGTGGTCATGTCGATGCCGTAGATGCGCACCATGTTGACATAGTTGCCGGAGACGATGTAGGCGGACTGCTGGTAGACCGGCGTTACCGCCTCCACACCGTCAATGCCCCGGAAGGCCTCCAGCGCCTTGTCGTTCAGCAGCGCCTTGCGCCCGTAGTCGCTGGTGGCAGGCGTCACATCGATCTTTGTCAGGCTGCCCATGGCCTCGATGCTCTCACGGTACGCCTGCTCATAGCCCAGGCCCACGGAGATCAGCACCACGATACACATGACGCCCACCGCCATAGAGAGCGCCGTCAGGGCCGTGCGGGTCTTGCGCCGGAACAGGTTCGTACAGCCGTAGTGAAAAAGATCTCTCGGCTTCATACATTCCCGTCCTTGTTGTTTCCATCGTGGGTCAGCGGGTTCTCTCCAATATCCGGGGCGCCGCCGTCTGCGTCAAAGTCGTCGTCAAAATCGTCCAAGGCAGCGGTGTTTTCAGCACCGGGCCCGATCTCGCCGCGCTTATAGCGGATGATGACATAGACCACAATGCCGATCAGGATGAGCGCAAGGATCGCTATCAGCAGCCACAGCCACCAGCGGCTGCCTGTGCCGTCTTTATTTGCGTTGACGCTGTTGGCATCTGTATCCGCAGAGCTTTCCGCCACGCTCAGGGGCACGGAGATGTCCTGAGAATACGTCTCGCCGTTGGCGTCCTCATACTGGAGGATCATCTTGCCCACAAACGCGCCGATCTTGGAGAAGCCCACCGTTACATCGGCGCTGGTGGAGCCGCCTGCCAGCAGGTCACCCACATAACAGGGGGTGGAGGCGGTCATGCCGTCCGTGGCCAGCACCCGGATATTCATAGCCTTGGCGCGGCCCATGTTGGTCAGCGGCACGGAGATGGTAGCTTCCTTATCCTTGCTGAGTGTGCCGTACACCTCCGGCGTACCGGCCAGAACATCCATCTTCTGACTGACCGGCAGCATGATGTTCTGCGCCGCCTTACCGGCCACCGCCTCGGTGGTCTCATAGGTCAGATTGATGCCCAGCATGGCGGGGCCAACCTCCGCGTCCTGCTTGGCCATGATCTTGTATTTCAGGATCGTCGTGCCGCCCGGCTTGATGGAATCGGCATAGGCGGTATCCGTGCCGCCTACGCACAGCGTCAGGCCGGGGGAATTGGTGAATACCAGGCTGGAGATGATTTTCTTGGCCGTGTCATACTTGGAATTGTTGATCAGGGTCAGGCGCAGCTCCGTCTCCTCGCCTGCCATCAGGCCGGACACCTCGGTATCGTCCACATACAGCTTATAGCTCTGCACCATCACCGACATAGCGGAGGCGTCATAGCCATCGATCACAGTAAACTGCGTGGAGAAGGAGCCCTCCGCAGGGGCGCTGTTCTCGAAATAATTGGCCTTGAATTTAATGGACTTGTTGCCGGAGGTGGCAAAGGGCGACACCGTGAAGGTGTAGTCCAGATACTTCACCTCGCCGCTGGCCCAGTAGTCGAAATACTTGCCCAAATTGGTGGAATCGATCACGAAGGGGAACTCGTCCAGCGCGGCAGAGACCACGGGATAGACCGTCACGCTGGTCAGGGTACCGCCCACATTGATCACGGGGATCCGCATGGAGATAGTCTGATTGGGTGTGCCGGTAGGCACGGTATAGGAGCCGCCCGCGTTGGTACCCGCCACCTGAAGGCTGCCGAAGGAGGTGGTGACGCCGGACATATTGCCGTTGTCGGTAACGGTCACATAGGCACTGACCTTGAAGGTCACGTCCTCGGTGATGGTGGTGCCGTTCACGGCATCCTCCCGCCACACGGTGGCGTTGATCTTAAAGGGCACAGCGTAGCGTCCCTTGCTGGCAAACTCGCTGATCTTGAACTCGAACCACACCTCCGCCGTGGAGTTGTAGGACATATCCTTTAAGTGCTGCACATCGCTGGCATAGATCAGCTCAAAGGGCCAGTTGGACACGCTGGCGTCGGTAGGCACATCGGGATAGATGTTGATGTTGCGCAGCATGTATTTCTCGCTGGGCAGATACTCCTTGTTCACCGCCAGCGGCAGCACGATCTTCACCACCTGACCGGGAACGCCTTTGGGGGACTGTGCGCCGGTATCCATCAGGATCAGGGCGTTGGCGTCGCTGGGTATGACCTTGATATCCGTGTTGGGCTTTTCGTCTGTAACCGAGACCCCGCCGACGCCGGCATCCTCTCCGTTTTCGTAAGACGTGTAAGCCTCAATGGTGCTGTCATCTATCACTTCCTCTGTGACTTCTTCCGCCATAGCAACGGCGGGCAGCAGGGATACTGTCATCAATACGCAGATCAACAGGGCCAGTACCCGTTTTACCGTTTCTCTTTTCACTGTGCGTTCTCCTCTCCGGTGTGGTGATTTTCTATCTCTATCTTTCCGTCACTGAAATAGACGGTACGATCCGTGTAATGCTGCATCTGCGGGTCATGGGAGCTGAGGATGAAGGTTGTGTTCCTCTCCCGGAAGATCTCGCACAGCAGCTCCATGACCTCCTGGCCGGTACGGCTGTCCAGGTTTCCGGTAGGCTCGTCCGCCAGCACGATGGAGGGCTCCGTAATAATGGCACGGGCGATACTGACGCGCTGCTGCTGACCGCCTGACAGCTCCGCAGGCCGGTGATCTACGTGTCCGCGCAGTCCCACACGGCTCAGAGCCTGCCACGCCAGCCAGTTCCGTTCATCCTCCGGTACGCCTCGGATGGCCAGTGGCAGGGCCACATTCTCCAGTGCCGTATACTGGGGCAAATTATTGTAGTTCTGAAAGACAAAGCCGATATAGCGGCGGCGGAACCTTGTCCGCTGCTCCTCGTCCATAGCCTCCAAATGATGCTTGCCTCGGACAATGATCTCACCCTCCGTGGGCGGCTCAAGACCTGCCAGCATATTCAGCATGGTGGACTTACCAGAGCCGCTGCGGCCTGCGACACAGACAAATTCGCCCTGCAGCACGGACATGTCCACGCCATCCAGCGCACGAACCGTGTTGCCGCCAACAGTGTAGTGCTTCTTCAGCCCCACCGTCCTGATGATCGTTTTTCGTTCACTCATAGTTCTCTCTCGCTATCTCAAATGTGGAGGGCGGCAGCACATAGTTCCGCTCCTCCGCCGTCAGGCCGAATTTGATCTTGATGCGCTCCAGCTTCCGTACCCACGGGTCGCCCAGTGCCCACAGCACCAGGAACGTACACAGTCCGTGACAGAAATCGAAGAAGAAGCTGGATAGATAGGCCGCGCCTATCGTCTGCCAGGTAAGGGGGCTTACATACCCGATGATGAAATACAGGTTCATGATCCAGCCGTACAAAAAGCCGGACAGGAAACCATAAAGGCACAGCCGCAGGGGCGCGTGGTCGGTAAGCTGCCGCACAAAATGCAGCAAATCGCCCCGGTTGGTATTCTCCGGGCACAGCCTGTCCCACAGCTTCGCCGTGAAGTGAGGGCGGCTTTTGCCCTTGAATGCACCTGCATTTTGCAGGATACCCGCCAGAAAGCCCACCAGTCCCCAGGTGAACATCTGCCATGGCGTCCACGGTCCCTGTCCGAAAATGAAGTTGCTGACAAAGGCGGTCAGCGCGCCGGTAAGAAAGCCCGCCTCCGGCCCGAAGGCCACCGCCGTAATGATAATGATGGCAGAGCAGGGCTTGAAGTTGGGCAGCGGGATGATCTCAAACACCGTGCGGCCTACCACGGCAATGGCCGCCATCACCGCAATCGGCACCAGCTCGCGAGCCTGTGGCTTCTTCTTATCGAATACCAGTATGAAGGGGATCGCGGAGGCCAGCAGGAACAGCAGACCCAGCAGGATATCGGAGTTGAGGATAACGTAATCCCAGAAGGTACGTGACCCCACCGGATTGACCGCGGGGCGGTGGCTATGGTAATAGCCGAAGGCCGCCATCAGGGCAGGCAGCACCAGCAGGATCACCCACGCGGCGGCTCTGGTGCGGCGGCTGACAAAGAGCTTCGACACGACGCGATCACCTCCTCACAGGTAATGTCCGTGGGGAAGTGCTCTGCCGCGATACGGTTGGCGTCGGTGGTATAGAACCGGTTTCCGGCAAAGAAGTCGTGGGGCTCGCCCTCGGAGAGCAGCAGCCCGTCAAACATCAAGGCGCAGCCTGTGGCGTACCGGGCGGCAAACTCCACATCGTGGGTCACGATCAGGATGGACGTGCCTTCCCGGCACAGCGTCAGCAGCAGCTGCGCCAGCTCCGCCTTGGCGTAGGCGTCCAGCCCCTTGGTGGGCTCGTCCAGCAGCAGCACCGTGGCCTCCCGCAGCAGCAGCTTGCCTACGGCAAGACGCTGGATCTCGCCACCGGACAGGTCGTAGGGATGCCGCGCCAGCAAAGGCGTCAGCTCCAGCTTTTCCGCCATCTGCACGGCCTTGGCTTTGTCCTGTTCGGCACAGTCCAGCAGCTCCTTCTCCACCGTATCGGCCACGAACAGCGACCGGGCGTTCTGGGGCAGCATACACAGCCGCTGCCCCTTTGCCAGCTTTACCTTGCCCCGATAGGGCTTCCGAAAGCCGGCCAGCGCCTGCATCAGCGTGGTTTTGCCTGCACCGTTGCCGCCCAGCAGACACAGCAGCTCACCCTGATGAAGCGTTACGTCTGTGCCCCGCAGGACATCCTTGCCCTTTTCGGTATAGCGGAACCAAAGCTCCTTGCCCTCTAAAACGGTGGGGTGCTTTGTTTCTTTCTCGGTTTTTGCGGTTTCAGGCGCGGAATCCTCCTCCGCGATGGGCAGCAGCCGCTCCAAGCGGCGGCGGCCGTCCCGCACCGTCAGGGGCAGCTCATCTGTCTGCTCCAGCTCGCTGAAGATACGGACGGCGGCGGGAAGTCCGAAATAGATACGACTCTTTTCCACGCTGCCGGACAGCTGCTGCGCGATCTCAGCCGGCGCGCCGTCTGACAGGATACGCCCCCGATCCATAGTCACCACACGGTCGGCGGCGGGGAATACCTCGTCCAGCCGATGCTCCGTTAAAAGGATAGCTACGCCCAGCTCGCGGTTGATCCGCTGCACGGTGGCAAGCAGATTGCGGGCCGCCAGCGGATCCAGCATGGAGGTGGGCTCGTCCAGTATCAGCAGTTTCGGCCCCATCGCCAGCGCCGAGGCCAGATTCATCAGCTGCTTCTGCCCGCCGGATAGCTCCGTGGTCTTACTGCGGAACCACGTTTCCATGCCGAAAAAAGCGGCCATCTCCGCCACACGGCGGCGGATCACAGGGACCGGCAGCGCCATGTTCTCAAGGCCGAAGGCCAGCTCGTGCCATACGAAATCGGTGACGATCTGATTATCCGGGTTCTGCTGTACGAAGCCGATCTCCGCCGCGGCGGTCAGCTCCGGAAGCTGGGAGAGGGTTTTTCCCTTATAAAAGGTCTCGCCGGCCCTTGCTCCCACAGGCAGCAGGCCGGGCTTGGCATGGCGCAGCAGCGTGGTCTTGCCGCAGCCGGAGGGGCCGCACAGCACCACATACTCGCCCTTATGTATCTCCAACGAGACATCGTCCAGCGCCCGCGTGTCAGCCAGCGGGTAGGAGAAGCTCAGGTGTTCAAACCGTAAGAGCGCCATCTAATGGCCTCCTTTGTTTCAAGAATACCGGGCAGAAACATCAGCACGGCGTAAAAGACAAACATGGTATAGCTGGCACTGCCAAGCAGCACCGGCGTCATGGCGGGATAGAACTCCATATACCCGTGACCGAAGGCACGGGCGGTGATGCAGATACCCGCCACTGCCAGAATGAGGCCCAGCGTCCGGGCGTCCCGGCCATCGAAGCGGAACAGGTGGAAGGTGGTACGCCGCTTGGCGCCATAGCCCCGAGACTTCATGCTGTCCGCCGTCTCCACCGCCGCCTCCATGCTCATGGTCAGCAGCACCGACAGGTTCCGTAGGGCGCTGCCCAGCCTTTGCAGCAGGCGCGTACCTTCTTCCTGTAGCATAGCCTGCGACTGCCGGATCTCGCGGCGGTTCTGTTGGAGCTGTGGGATAAACCGCAGCGTCATGGTGATCAGCAGCGACGTGCCGGGGAAGGGCTTGCCGAACAGGTACAGGAACTTATCGGAGGTCATGACCTCCTGATAGCAGGTAAACCACATAATGACCGCGCACAGGGAGCAGCCGGACACCAGACCGTAGCACACGGCTTCCAGCGTGTACCACAGGTGGTTAATGGTAAAGAGCATGGTCACGCCCCGATGGTTGAACAGGGGGTTGGCAAGGGCGATCAGCAGAAACATAGGCCCCACAAACCGCATGGTGTGGCAGTAGGCCCTCCAGCCTCGCAGCCGGATGGAAAACCAGCTGGCACCCAGGAACGACAGCACCACCGTGACCGGGTGCATACAGGCCAGTGTCAGGCCCAGAACCAGTACGAAGTACGCCATGCTGACCGCCGGATGCAGATTCCCGAAGAAACGCATCCGGGTATCAGTCATGGTTATCCTTCCATTCCTTGCCGTAGCCATAGGGATCTCCGTTTTCCAGATCGCAGCCAAGGTCGCAGGTGTAGTTCCACTCAATGACCTCACCGGCCTTGACAAAGTACACGCCGCAGCCGTAGTTGGGATACCAGTCGTTGACGCAGTACATCCAGCCGCTCCAGCGGCCGCCGTCGAATTCATAGAGGTTGTTGATGCCATCCACATAGCAGCCGCTGGAGGTGCCGCCCCGATAGGACATGTGGATCTTGTACTTTTCACACACAAAGGCGAGGACGTCGAAAACCGTGTCGCCCTCCTTCACCTCCACCGTGGTTACCGGCAGGATCACGCCGGAGGCGGGGACGATGCCCGCCCACTTGCTCTCCAGATGCATACCGTTATTCACCGCCGTATCGCAGCGGATCGTAATGGTGACGGTGTTTTTCTTGCTTTCGGGCTTCTGCTCGGGGGTAGGCGTAGGGGTATTGCTGTCCTCACCCTTCTGGTCATCCTTTTTATTGTCGTCCTTTTTGCCGCCGGAGTTGGACGGCTTATTGGCGGTATCCTCATCCGGGGTGGTAGAAGGCGTCTGGTCTGTCTTATTGCCCTTGTTGCCCTGCGGTGCATCTCCGGAGCCCTGAGCATAGAAATCCGCCACGCTGTCAGGCTTGCTTTGGGACGGGGTAGTTGTTGTTTCCTTTTTGCCGAAGCTGAAGGCCTCTGTAAACCAGGAATACCACGGCTTTTCCTCTTCGGGTTGGTCGGTATCCTCTCCCACATAGTCCAGATCCAATTCGCCGCTATTGCCGGCAGTGCCGGTCTGGGCGCAGGCGCACAGGCTCGACAGCATCATAATTGCCAGCAGGAACGCGATGATATATCTCAGATTCTTTTTCATGTCAATTCTCCTTCAGCCGTTAGGGCTGTTGATTTTGAGGATGCGGGAGGGGCCGGCAAACCCCTCCCGCTATGGAAAAGACAACGGCATTTGCCGTCTCGACTTGCCTTTTGCGGATTTGAGGATGGGGGACGGGGCGGCTTAAACCCCGTCCCCCTATGGAAAGCTGACAGTCTCCGTTCAGACTGTCTCGGCTTGACTGGGGTTAATTACTGCGGATATTGTATCAAGTGCGGCTTCAGCGGAGGTCTCTGCCAAGGTGAGAGCCTTTGCTTCAGCCTCCGCCTTCTTCTTCGCCGCCCATTCAGCCTTAGCAGCCCGCTCCGCACGCTTTTTGGTGGCTTGTTCCCGTTTTCGCTGCTCGGATTGCTCCAGCTTGCGCTGCCGCTTCTGCCTTCTTTCCTCCCGGAACAACGGTTCTTGCTTCACCTTTTCCGCCTTATAGCGAGCGGTGTCGCGCAGCTTGCGCATGGAACGAGGCTGCGGCAGCCTTGCCGCCGCCATCGCGGCTGCCCAGCTGCCAAAACGCTGCTCAATAAATGTACCGCCATCCACTTCGCTGGGGGATGGGCTGTGACCCAGCGAGATGGCGCACCGGCTCAGATACCGCGCCAGCTGCGGCAGCGGCGTATCTGCGTTTCGCTCGGCAAATGCTTCGTCACGCGCTTCCAGTGCTGCCACAGCCCTTTTGACTATTTGGTTTTGCGCCCACGCCTGAAAATCAATGGGACGTCCGCCGCGTTGAGACATAGTAACACTCCTCCTTATTACGAAAAAATGCCGGACAAACCCCTTCTCAGGGGATGACCAGCGACATTTTGGCAAGAAAAAACGCTGACAAAATCCGTCAGCGCACGCTCCTGCCCTCGTCACAGCGAGAGAGCGCCACTGTGTACCAAAGATCCTTGACCGTGCAATTCTCCTGCCCTCGCGCCACAAGGCTTTCGCCTTTCGTACATGATCTACCTTCTCAGAAGCTTCCTCCCAATGGCGGTATTACCCAACAGCTTTCGCCGCTTCGACCATTTCCTTGCGCTCACAGTGCCGTCCGCAGAGGGTTTCTAACCCAAATTCCTTTTAGGCTGCTGCCTGATCTTTTGCATATAAAAAGATCTTTACGACCAACACAGCCACACGGTGTCACCGGATCATATTTACTTGTCTGATGCAAATGAATGATGCTGCTGCGGTTTGTGCATACTGCAAAGTGTCAGCACACGCTCTGGGTATTTCGTAAATCATATACAATTTACGACAGAAAAGTTACCGCAATTCCATCTTTTACTATACATTGACTTACCAAAAAAGTCAACAAAAAATGCAGGAAAATTGTGAAAAAGCAAGAACTATCTGAATAGCGATTCAAATTGCTTTATATTGTTTCCATCATCTGGAAGTTCAAAAGAAAGGATACCACGGCATCTTGTTAATTGCCGTCACAAACACCGTCAGAAGGAAGGGAGATTACTATGCCACGGCGAGGAGAGAACATTTACAAGCGGAAGGATGGTCGGTGGGAGGGCCGCTATATTCGCGGCCGGACACCTGCCGGCAAGGCAGAGTATGGCTATGTATATGCCAAAAGTTATGCAGCCTGTCGTGAGAAGCGACGGAAGATGGAAGGAGGCATACCACAGAAGCCGACCCTGACAGGTGAAATGTCTGTGGCCCAGGCAGTTGCGTTCTTTTTGTCAGATCGCCGTGGTGAGCTAAAGGCTTCAACGGTCGGGCGCTACGAGTATGTGATCAGCCATTATATTGTCCCAGATCTGGGAACGGTCATGCTTCATGAGTTGACGGCGGAAAAGCTTTCTGCCTATTTTAAGAGATTGCAGAACCGAGGTCTATCAAGCAAAACCGCGAGGGATATTGGTGTGCTGCTAAAGACAATTTTCAAAGTGGTGAAAAAGAAATGTCATTGTGATTGCCCCGGCCGGGATGTGGAGCTGCCCGCATATCGCGGCAAAAAGATTGAAGTATTTTCCGATCACGAGATAGCCCTGCTGGCGCAGAAAATCCTGGAGGCCCCGGACATCACAGGGCTGTGTATCCTTCTGGTGCTGAACACGGGGCTGCGACTTGGTGAGATCTGCGCTCTGCGCAAAAGCGACATTGACTACCGCTCCGGCTTTCTGCGAATTGAGCGCTCGGCTGCCCGTGTACGCGATGCTTCCGGGACACATCTGGTGGTGCAATCCCCGAAAAGCGGCAGTTCTGTGCGTCTTGTAGCCATTCCCAATGATATGCTGGAATTGCTGAAAGCGACCACCCAGAGCATTCAGAGAGACAATTATCTGCTGACCAACACGGACACGCCGATGGAACCGCGCACACTGCAATACCGATACCGGAAGCTGCTGGAACGCTGCGGTGTCCGCTATCGGAATTTTCACGCCCTCCGACATACCTACGCGACAAGGTGCATGGAGAATGGTGTGGACATCAAGAGCCTCAGCGAGCTGCTGGGCCACGCTGATATACGGACAACATTACAGACCTATGTGCATTCCTCTCTGGCACATAAAAAGCAGGCGGTGCAGAGTATATGCTTTCTCCCGATTGAAAGTACGTGGGGCAGTTTAATTCCGTCAAAAATTCCGTCAGAGATGCCGCAAAGCGATGCGCTGCAAAGACGCGCAGACGCAGGGGTCGTGAATTGTATATGATTTACGAAAAACGAACTATTCCTCATGCAGCCGTAGGCATCTGTGCCTACGGCTTTTTTGTTTTGCAGGCAAGGCGCGATCTGGCTTGCCGCATCGTGACCGGGACTAATCATCCTGTTATCAAGACTGTCTGGGATAGAACTGTTCACCGACCCACTTCGCGGTCAGTTCTTTCGGATGCAAGACCAGCGTGGGCGTATGGCTTTCCACAGCAAAAGCAAAGGCTCTGTTTTCCCCACTGTCCGTTGCTGACAAGTCCGTTACAATGGCCTTGTACTTGAGGTCATTAGGCATTGAGGACGGAGCAGAGCAGGCACGGGATGGGCGATCATGCCCAGCAGAGCATATCAGCATGCCATGACCCCCGACAAAATCTCGAAGGGGCGAAACGCAAATAAGCCAGTGAAAAAAGATGAAGGGTGTATCAGCTGGTACATCCTTCATCTTTTTTCGCTATTCTTTTTTTGCTAATGTTTGCGTATGCAGGAACACATCCATCAGCATTTTCCCATCCTCGCGGTCACTCCACCAGTACGGCCGCAGAAACAACAGAGCATTCTCCAGCCAAACATAATCGTCCTTGGTCAATGTATGACTTTGAAGCCCTGCACTGATCCTGATATACGATTCTCTTACTTTGGCACTGGCATGGTCACGCACAAGATAGCCGTTGAGAAAGCCGGTGATGACAGATATTTCCTCATCCGTATAAAACATGGCGTCCCTCCTGAATTCAATCACACAGGACAGATTATAGCATATTTTCTTTGCACCCACAAGCAGGCTTGTACAAACCGGGCTTCCTCTGTGTCAAGGCCGCCTTGAAAAGTGGCGGCATACCGACTTTGTGACAGTTTTGTGACACTTTCCCCGCACTTTTGCGGGGGAAGTCAGAGCCTCCTTCTGATATGATACAGACAAGGTTGATACACGACCTGAATACTTCAAAGAAGGAGCGTAGAGGTCAAAGTCAAGTCCGTAGTAGAGATAGACGATGGGCTTGCCCCGTGCTTTTTCTTCAAAACGGAAGAAGGCTATACGCGCTGCCAGTGCTTCGATGCTGATCGCGCACGTACCAACTGCATGGAAGGCTGGGAGGAATATAATCAGGAGGACATAAAATGATCATCAACCAAGAGGGTATGCGCTATACATACAACGGCATGACCTACACTGTCGGTGCCGCTGTCATGGCAACAGAGGCAAGTGAATATCGTGAACTTTATGGCACCATCACGGAGATCCGTGACGGATTCTAATGTATAAGTTAAGCATCACATAAAAGCTTTGCCCTGCCATGTACAACATAGCAGGGCAAAGTTTTTTTTATCGAATATCAAATTTGGCAATGCACTTTATGAGCACCAAGCACAGTTCCTGAAACAAATCTTCATCAAAGATTCCCTTTACAATGGACTCTTTATAGAGAAGTGGACGGTACATATCTAGTAGTGCTTCAAGAGAATTTGAGTCACCGGATTTAGCCCGCATAAGGACCTTAGAAAAATCGGCCATTTTCATTACTTCTCCAGTATAGTACGCAGTCTCTTAACCGTTCGATGATATGACATTGCAACCGCACCGTATGACATGTTTAGCTCTGCGGCCAGTTCTTTCCAAGATTTTTCACCCAACACCCTTGAAAAGAATATATACCGATCTCGCTTGTTTAACTGGCGTAGTGCATGGCTAAGGCATTCGTTTTCGAACTGTTCCTCAAATGGCAGGTACAGAGAACCTCTGTCCATAGGGATTGCATGAATCGGTATATCTCCGTTAATTTCATTTAACCGAATTTTTTCTTGCGATTTCATGTAACTGGCCTTGCGATTTCGTATTGCTGTCATTAGATATGCGGTGAACTGATTTTGTACCGCGTAAAGCTGATAGCTATTATTATTGTTCAGCACATTTTTAACCTCCTTGACGCTTTGTTTAATCAACATCAAGTGAGGAGGATCTCGGCAACCGTTATTCTTGCTCGTGTCTCTATCTATACAAAAAGCCCGCAATCGACCTAACATGGTCGACTGCGGGCTTTTTTCAATGTCTGTAATCTCAATGTGAAAAATAATTCGGATTTTCTAAGTCTTTAAGGACCCATCTTCTTAATAAAGTCTTGCTATATGGTGATTATCACTATGCCATTATCATAGACTTAAGCTGCTTTTATATTGGCGTATCAAAAGGTAATCTCGTTAATGGGGCTACTACTTTATTGAGCAAATCTCTTATAATATTACATCAAGTGTCTTATTTGCCATTATATTTTTGCACTGATTCCAACGAATTAAACTGCTTCGGCATTTATGCCTACACAATCCATTTGTATGCCGCCTAAATATCGGTAAAATACTAATACGATATTTGCTGGAGGTGGTATGTGCGTGGGAAAAAAGCAAGACTACCTGAACTATAAAGAAATTGGTAAGAATATTCGCTATTTTCGGCAAAGAGCGGGATTGAAACAAAATGAACTTTCGGATAGAATTGATATGTCTCCGCAGCACATCTCGCATATTGAAAGTGGCGAACCACTGAGTCTAAATACTCTTGTTCAAATCGCTAATGCTCTGGGTGTGGATGCTAATTGCCTCCTAGGTCATAATTTGCTTGAAATTAAATCTGATGACCTTCAGGAAATGCTTATACGACGAACCCAGAACTTTTCCAAAGAGGATTTAAATAGGTTGCTGCAAGTGTGCGATATTTTCTTCCCATAAATAGCGCATAGCCATTGTTTATAAACAGGAAGGAGGGATGTCCTGCATGTCTGAGCAAAATCAATGGTTTATCGAACTCTATCGGGAACATTCCTCCCGCCTGTTTAAGCAGGCCTACTATGTATTACGGGATCGACATTTAGCTGAAGACTTAGTGGAAGAAGCGTTCTTGATATTACTATATAAGCAGAAAGACCTCCTTACCCACCCCAATATCGGAGGCTGGTTAAGTCAAACCCTCAAGCACTTAATTTTAGATGAAACAAAGTCAGCACGACACAGACTCGAAACACCTTTAATACACGATACATCCGCTTTTACTGTCGATACTTATCACGAGCCCTTAGAGGATTTGTTGCCAAAAGAGTTGTCGCCTAAGGAACGAGAAATTCTTGTTCTTCTTTTTGAAAAACAACTGTCATATGAGGAAATTGCACAGCACCTTGGCATATCAGTTTTAAATTGCCGAACCAGGGCCTTTCGCGCAAAAGCTCATTATAAAGAGCTAATAAAAAATAATCCTAGTGATTCATAAATCTTCAATTTTGTTGTAATGATATTAAAAGTTCAATCAATATAGAAGAGAGGAGGTGTACAAGGATGCTAGAGAACGATTTTTCCACGGCAAATCGTAGTCCAAAAGAGGATAGCTCTCAAATCAATGAGCATCTTGATAACATGTCAAGCGACGAACTGACTGATGCGTTGACGGATATGTGGGATGCTACAGATGACCTCACATATTCAGCAGCTTGGATGGATGAGTGTTTGAAGAAGATCGACCAAATTGAGGATGCTCCTGAATTTGATGTTGATGCATCTTTGAACAACTTTCTCAGTAAACATTCACGGCTGGTTGAATGCGCATCTCGCACATCTGAAAACAGCAGCCCCAAAACCTCTCGATGGAAGTCCCCTGTTGCTGCCGTTGTTGCTATCTTAGTTGTACTGGGTAGCATGGTAACCGCACAGGCTCTTGGTGTTGATGTGTTTGGCACCATAGCCCGCTGGACGAATGAAACCTTCCATTTTGCGCCGTCTTCACAAAACGGTGATACGCTTAATGCGGATATGCCGAATTCAAACAGCCATTCCCCTGACGGTGAATATGGCTCGCTCCAAGAAGCTTTAGATGCTTGCGGTATTGACCAAAATGTAAGCCCACAACAGTTACCGGATGGTTTTGAACTTGCAAGAGTATCTGTATGCTCTTTGCCAAGTCAAGTCGTAATTGAGTCAATGTATACTTCAAATAATCGGATATTCACTCTTGCGATAATCCGGTACAATTCTCCAGAAGTTATTGGGCAAACTATTTTTGAAAAAGATTCTGAAGATATGATTCTTTATGATAAAAATGGCGTTACCTACTACATTATGTCCAACAACCAGCAATTAACTGCGGTATGGATGCCACAAGAACTTCTTACCTGTTCCATTACGGGTGACTTGTCAATAGAAGAGGTTGAATACTTAATTGATTCCATGTAATGTAAAGGAGACACATTTAAATGAAAAGGGTATTGTCGTTTGCGCTAACCATTGCATTTGCTATTTCCCTTTGTGTTTGTACCGTTGAAGCTTTTCCACTAATGGACGAATCGATTGCACCTATGTGTGCGAGTGACTATTTTTCTTATTATTCAGCAGCTGCTACCGGTGGAACTGAAGGTGATGTTGCCATTTCCATCGGCATCCGTGCCACAAAAACAATGAGTTCAATCGGGGCGACAAAGATTGTAATTCAGGAAAAAGATGGAAATCGTTGGAAAGAAGCATATACTAAAACGGGTACTATCTATAACGGCTTATTAAATAGTGATGCAAGTAGTTACTGGGGTAGCTATACCTATTCGGGCACGTCTGGGAAGACATATCGAGCAATTGTGACACTTTATGCCGAAGATGCTTTTGGTAGCGATTCTAGAACCGTCACGACTAATTCCATTGTGGCAAAGTAGCATTCAACAACAGCGCAGGACTCCAGGATACCATCAAGAATGTTGAAGGGTCGGCTTGTGCGCTTTTTCCTATCTTTATAATCGGAGTTGTTATATGAAACATAGCTACCTGAAAAAGCTGCGGTTTGCTTGCATTCTATTATCTTTATTCAGTTGTCTTGTTTTGAGTGGATGCAGATATGATAACGTGGATGCACACTCCGAAATCATCAAATCTTGTGGAAATGAGGTTTTCAGTATCTCATCAGAGAATTCTGGAACTGCGGCAAACGGAACAATTTTGATATACGAAAAAGAAAAAGATTTATTGGGCATAAAGATTATGTTGTTTGTGAGTGTTGGCGCAGCAGATTGGGGCGGTGTTGCATTTTATCTTCCCAACGGTTGCAATTTGGATAACATAGTATACGATTATCCGCATAACGAGAATTCAGGCAGAGGTGAATTACCAGTAGAAGTGTGGGCAACTGAAAGTGATCATGAGGAGTTCTGCACAGCAATTGAAATTGGACGCAGCCGTGCTTTTCAACCAACGGGAGGAGGAGATGGCGCACTTATAATAGATGCATCTTACAGGTGCGATAGCACAAAAGATATGAGAGTGCTTAAATTTGCCGCTGAATGTGGTGTCAGTCAGAAAAACGGGAATATAATTTGGGGCATTGAACATTGCGATATACTTGTAGATATTGACTAAAACTACCTGAGAAAGGAAAATGCAATGAAAACAAAACGAGTTTTAAGCGCTATCCTTGCGTGTGTTTTGATTCTTTTCACTTGCCCATTGCAAGCATCTGCGATTTCAAATACGGTTGTTTCTTCAATTGAAAAGACTAATTCGACTTGGTATGGTTATCCAGATAAAGCAGATATTTATGTTGCTAGTTCTATTGCGTATATGGGGGCAGAATGGTCGTCTGCGCGGCAGGCATGGGCATTCAACTTTAGATTTGCCGGAACAGGATCAGCAGACTGGAGAAACAGCGGAAGTAATGCTAATGTAATAAGATGTGCCGGGATGAATGTTGATATTGTAGAAAACGAGGAAAACGCGGCCTTTTGGACAAGCACTAGTTCGAAATATATTGGTTCGGCTCCGGAATCCGGTACTCATCCTGATTATGGTGGAGTTGCAAACGCTGTCGTAGGCCTTGCTATTACTGCAATTAATAATTTGGGCGCTTCTTATGCATGGTCAACACTTGGATTGATATCAGCATTTGTAGGTATTACAGATGATTCTTCAACAGCGACCGCCAGTCTTTACCGAGGTTGGGAGTGGACATCTGACAAATCAGATGTTGGGCAATTTTTCTGGTTTATCGTTGATGTAGAGCCAAACAGTACAGCAAAAATTTCTACAGATTATTGGCTGGTTGGTCCTGGATATGAGTTGCTTGATGCAGGGACATCTTACTATAACTTGCAGGCTTCATCTAAGGGAAATTCTGCAACAACAATGAACCCTGAAAGCATGAGCGAAGAAGAACGGGAAGACTGTGGAATTGAAACAATTCCTAGAGAGGAATTCAACTCCAAGGCAGCGGAACTTAACATTTCAGAACGGAGTCGGGAGGAGTTCCTTAAATCGGACGATGCAGTTTTTTATTATGCTCACAACTTTCAGGTGGAAGAATCTGGGAGAAGCAGCAACCTCGAGCCGAAGGTTGATGCAAGTAATCCTTCAAAAGAAAGCCTGATTGCAAACATTGAGTATCATGTTGATCGGAGCAAGAAAATTGTACGAGGACTAAGCGGAAAGAATATTGCTGCTGAGCCTGAGAACATTGAACTTTGTGAGAAGCACAACGAGAGGATTGAGAAACTGGAAAACCTACTATTGCAGATGCGGGTAGATAATAACGTTAGAACGCAGAATCTCTATGACCTGTATGATGAGTATAATGTAATCATGGGTAATGTCCCAAATTGATTAATTGAAGCATCACCTTTATTCCACGGTACAATTTCATACTTCGGTCGTTTCATTTTGCCACAAATGAGCTGACCGTCGTTGTAATAGCGTAACCGTAAAAGCAGGCAGCGGCTGGACAGACATGGGACAATAGTGGTGGGGAGTTGTGAAACTTTCCACCACTATAATGTTCAGGGTGTGAAGTAAATGACGAGCAATGAGCTGAAACATGAAGCCAAGAAGCAGGAATGGAGCATGTCTATACAGGACTGCAGGGGTAGCGGTCTCTCTGTAAGTGAATGGTGCCGGCAGCGGGGTGTTACGACAGCCACCTATTACCGTTGGGAACGTGAACTGTTGACAGGCGTACGGAAAAACGGAGCACCGTCATCAACGGCCGTGACCTTTGCGGAGTTACCGGCGCCGAAACAGGTATCATGCAACGTTGCGGAATGTTGCGCCACACTGCATATTGGGAAGGCCAGTCTGGACATTTACCCCGGTTGTGACGCGGAACAGCTGAGACTGCTGGTGGAGCTCCTGCGCCTATGTTGAACGACTTCACTGGTGCAGATCAAGTCTACATCGCCTGCGGCTACACGGATCTGCGTAAAGGCATAGATGGTCTGGCGCGCCTCGTCCAGCAGCAGTTTGAACTGGATCCGTTTACCAACACGCTGTTCCTGTTTTGCGGACGGCGGCGAGACCGTATCAAGGGCTTGTACTGGGAAAAGGATGGATTCATCCTGCTGTACAAGCGACTGGAGCAGGGCGCGTATCAATGGCCGCGCTCTGAATCCGAGGTAAAGACGCTAACGCCGCAGCAGTACCGCTGGCTCATGGAGGGACTGCAAATCGAACAGCCGAAAGCCCACCGTCCGGTGACAGGATTGAGCACAGTCTAAGTAAGGAAGAATGTCCAAAACCATTGAAAATACTGGCTTTTCTCTCTGCCTTGTGGTATAATTTCCTCATGGAAAACAGAGAAATGCAGACAAGTAACACGAAAGAAATGGTGACCATTTCCCGTGCGGAATATGAGCGTTTGCAGCAGGAAAAAGCGCGGAATGCAAGACTGGAAGCAAAGTTTGCCGCCCTCGAACAGGAGCAGGCGCAGGTCATTACCAGCCTGACGCTGCAAAATGAGTGGTTGCTGGAGCAGCTGAAGCTGTCTAAAAAGAAGCTGTTTGGCCGTTCCTCGGAACAGGCGGAGCAGATGGTCATGGAGCAGCTGAGCCTGACCTACAACGAGCTGGAGGCCTACGCCTTTGGCACCAAAGCCGCCACAGAGAAGCAGATTGCTGTGAAGGCGCACGAGCGCAAACGGCAGTCCGGCAATGTGCTGGATGTTGTTCCGGATGGTACTCCCACCGAGGTAGTGGAGCACCGTTTGCCGGAGAATGAGCGAATCTGCGCTGCTTGCGGTAGCAAATTGGTGGAGATTGGCAAGGAAATCCGCCGTAGCTTAATGATGAAGCCGGCTGAGTTCTGGGTTCGTGAGGACATATACTACACCTACGCCTGCAAGAACTGCGAGCAGGAGACCGGTGAAGCCAACATTGTAAAGGCAGTGAAAGAACCCTCACTGCTGCCAGGCAGCTTTGCCTCTGCGGAGGCAGTGGCGTATCTGGCAGCACAGAAATTCGTCA
>ERZ791603.417-NODE-417-length-38138-cov-5.350813_pt1 | contig 38138 bp, 28 predicted proteins | sample MGYA00509966_ERZ791603 | MGnify/ENA primary metagenome ERZ791603 (study PRJEB30046, sample SAMN00791931) | human gut metagenome | study: EMG produced TPA metagenomics assembly of the A metagenome-wide association study of gut microbiota in type 2...
CCTCACTACCGCCCTGGTGTGGGGGCTGTTCCTGTTGGCGCTGGGCACCTGCGTGGCGCTGGTGGCGCTGTCGAGCATGGAATCGCGGCCGCCGGTCAACAAGGCGCGTCTGCTGCTCAATCCGCGCGATATCGATATCCACCTGGTGAATGGCAACTCCTGCGCTAACTGGTCGTCGCAGCACTCCTACGCCGTTGGACTGGCCAGCCTGATCACCACCTCGCTGAACACCTTCTCGACCTTTATGGTGCATGACAAAACGGACTACAACATCAATGAACCAAGCAGTTCCGGCAAAACGCTGACCATTGAGTTCGTTAATCAGCGCCATTATCGGGCGCAGCAGTGCTTTATGTCGGTCCAGCTGGTGGACAACGCCGACAGCTCGACGATGCTGGATAAGCGCTACTTTGTGACCAACGATAACCAGCTGACCATCCAGAACGATCTGATGAACAGCCTGTCGGATGCCCTGGCGCAGCCGTGGCCGGCGCGAATGCAGGCGATGCTCAGGCAATATCAGCCCTCGCAAAGCGTGGCGTTAACCTATTTCTACCAGTCGCATCAGCTGTTAATGAAGGGCGACGTCGATTCATTAAGTAAGGCCAGTAGCCTGCTGGATGATGTGATTAAGCGGGCGCCGGATTTTATTTACGCCTATGCCGAAAAAACGCTGGTGGATGTATTGCGCCATTCGCAACAGCCGCTGGACGATAAACAGCTGGCCGCCCTCTACAGTGAAGTCGAGCGGGTAGGGGCGATGCCGGGTATAAAAGACATGGCGATTTATTATCAAATAAAAGCGGTGGATTCATTGGGGAAGGGCAAAGTCGACGAAGCAAATACCGCAATTAATAGTGCGATTGATTTAGAGATGTCATGGCTAAATTATGTGCTGTTAGGCAAAGTCTATGAGATGAAAGGTGAGAACCGTCTGGCTGCCGATTCTTACATCACGGCGTTTAATTTACGTCCTGGCGAAGATACCCTGTACTGGATTGAAAATGGGGTTTTCCAGACGTCGGTTAACCGAGTCGTTCCATATCTCGACAACTTTCTCTCTTCAGAATAAGTAAACCCTCATCATGTGCAAGGTTTTGGGCATGGTGAGGTTAAATTTATGTTTCTCATGAAGCCTCTTGTTGTTATTTTTATTTAGCATTCGGGAGGCTTTAAATAACAGCCAGATAACACGTTCTCCTTCTTCTAACTCACTGTAATACAACGATGTTTATCTTTTTCTGACACCCTGTTGTCATGTTTATATGTTAAGCGAAAAAGGTCAAAATATCATTTGTCTGATGTTTGTTTTTATATCACTTTATCTTTAGGACTTATCTCGTACAAATCAGTAATCTTGTTGGCAGTTGGTCGGGTCAATTAATGGTTCTGTATCATGATCTGTACCTCCCAAATAAACTTAGGAGAAAAACAACCATGAGTTCTGCCAAGAAGATCGGGCTATTTGCCTGTACCGGTGTCGTCGCCGGTAATATGATGGGGAGCGGGATTGCATTATTACCTGCGAACCTGGCCAGCATCGGTGGTATTGCCATTTGGGGCTGGGTGATTTCAATTATTGGTGCGATGTCTCTGGCTTATGTTTATGCCCGACTGGCCACTAAAAACCCGCAGCAGGGCGGTCCTATTGCCTACGCTGGCGAAATATCTCCGGCATTCGGTTTCCAGACCGGTGTCCTTTATTATCATGCAAACTGGATTGGTAACCTGGCCATCGGGATTACCGCAGTTTCTTATCTCTCTACGTTCTTCCCAATTTTAAATAACCCGGTGCCAGCAGGTATTGCCTGTATTGCCATCGTGTGGATCTTTACTTTCGTTAATATGCTCGGCGGGACCTGGGTCAGCCGTCTGACCACTATTGGTCTGGTACTGGTGCTTATTCCGGTAGTCATGACCGCGGTCGTCGGCTGGCACTGGTTTGATGTCGCTACCTATCAGGCGAACTGGAATACCTCCAGCACCACCGATAGCCACGCGGTTATTAAAAGTATCCTGCTCTGCCTGTGGGCCTTCGTTGGCGTAGAATCCGCCGCCGTGAGTACCGGGATGGTGAAAAACCCGAAACGTACCGTGCCGCTGGCTACCATGCTGGGCACTGCGATGGCCGGTATCGTCTACATCGCCGCGACTCAGGTTATCGCCGGTATGTATCCTGCTTCTCAGATGGCCGCGTCCGGTGCGCCGTTCGCAATTAGCGCCTCTACCATCCTCGGCGGCTGGGCTGCACCGATGGTATCCGCTTTCACCGCCTTTGCCTGCCTGACTTCTCTGGGCTCGTGGATGATGCTGGTTGGCCAGGCCGGTGTACGTGCCGCCAACGACGGTAACTTCCCGAAAGTGTATGGCGAAGTTGATAACAACGGTATTCCGAAAAAAGGCCTGCTGCTGGCCGCAGTGAAAATGACCGCGCTGATGGTGCTGATTACCCTGATGAACTCCGCCGGTGGTAAAGCCTCTGACCTGTTCGGCGAACTGACCGGTATCGCGGTACTGCTGACCATGCTGCCTTACTTCTACTCCTGTGTTGACCTGATTCGTTTCGAAGGCATCAACATCCGTAACTTCGTTAGCCTGATTTGTTCGGTACTGGGTTGCGTGTTCTGCTTCATCGCGCTGATGGGCGCAAGCTCCTTCGAACTGGCCGGCACTTTCATCGTTAGCCTGATTATCCTGATGTTCTACGGTCGCAAAATGCACCAGCGCCAGAACAACGCATCGGATAACAACACCACCGCTAACGCGCACTAATCAGCAACCCGTTTTCCTGAGGCTCCTTCCATCACCTGTCATCACGCGACGGGAGGGGCTTTCTACATCTGGAGATTTGACTATGAACGTTATTGCAATCATGAATCACATGGGGGTTTACTTCAAAGAAGAACCCATCCGTGAACTGCATCGTGCTCTCGAACGCCTGGACTTCCGTATTGTCTACCCGAACGACCGTGACGACTTATTAAAACTTATTGAAAACAACTCTCGTCTGTGCGGCGTGATCTTCGACTGGGATAAATACAATCTCGAACTGTGCGAAGAAATCAGCAAAATGAACGAGTACATGCCGCTGTATGCGTTCGCTAACACCTACTCCACTCTGGACGTTAGCCTGAACGATCTGCGCATGCAGGTTCGCTTCTTCGAATATGCGCTGGGCGCTGCGGAAGATATCGCGAACAAAATCAAACAGAACACTGACGAATACATCGACACCATTCTGCCGCCGCTGACCAAAGCGCTGTTCAAATATGTCCGTGAAGGTAAATATACCTTCTGTACCCCAGGCCACATGGGCGGTACCGCGTTCCAGAAAAGCCCGGTAGGCAGCATCTTCTACGATTTCTTTGGCTCCAACACCATGAAATCCGATATCTCCATTTCGGTTTCTGAACTGGGTTCCCTGCTGGACCACAGCGGCCCGCACAAAGAAGCGGAAGAGTATATCGCTCGCGTGTTTAACGCAGAACGCAGCTACATGGTGACCAACGGTACTTCTACCGCTAACAAAATCGTCGGCATGTACTCCGCGCCGGCCGGCAGCACCGTGCTGATTGACCGTAACTGCCACAAATCGCTGACTCACCTGATGATGATGAGCGACATTACGCCGATCTACTTCCGTCCGACCCGTAACGCCTACGGTATCCTCGGCGGTATTCCGCAGAGCGAATTCCAGCACGCGACTATCGCCAAGCGTGTGAAAGAGACGCCGAATGCGACCTGGCCGGTACACGCGGTTATCACCAACTCAACCTATGATGGTCTGCTGTACAACACCGACTTCATCAAGAAAACCCTGGATGTGAAATCCATCCACTTTGACTCCGCGTGGGTGCCTTACACCAACTTCTCGCCGATCTATGAAGGCAAATGCGGGATGAGCGGCGGCCGCGTCGAAGGGAAAGTGATTTACGAAACCCAGTCCACGCACAAACTGCTGGCGGCGTTCTCCCAGGCGTCGATGATCCACGTGAAAGGCGACGTAAACGAAGAGACCTTCAACGAAGCCTACATGATGCACACCACCACCTCTCCACACTACGGGATCGTGGCCTCCACCGAAACCGCGGCGGCGATGATGAAGGGGAACGCTGGTAAGCGTCTGATCGACGGCTCTATTGAACGTTCCATCAAGTTCCGTAAAGAGATCAAACGTCTGAAAGGCGAGTCTGACGGCTGGTTCTTCGACGTCTGGCAGCCGGAGCATATCGATGGTCCTGAATGCTGGCCGCTGCGTTCCGACAGCGCATGGCACGGTTTCAAAAACATCGATAACGAACACATGTACCTCGACCCGATCAAAGTCACGCTGCTGACTCCGGGGATGAAGAAAGACGGCACCATGGATGACTTCGGTATTCCGGCAAGCATCGTGGCGAAATATCTCGACGAACACGGCATCGTGGTAGAGAAAACCGGTCCGTACAACCTGCTGTTCCTGTTCAGTATCGGTATCGATAAGACTAAAGCGCTGAGCCTGCTGCGTGCGCTGACCGACTTCAAACGCGCGTTCGACCTGAACCTGCGGGTGAAAAACATGCTGCCGTCGCTGTACCGTGAAGATCCTGAATTCTATGAAAACATGCGTATTCAGGACCTCGCGCAGAACATTCACAAACTGATTGAGCATCACAACCTGCCGGATCTAATGTTCCGCGCGTTTGAAGTGCTGCCATCGATGGTGATGACCCCGTATGCCGCGTTCCAGAAAGAGCTGCACGGTCAGACGGAAGAAGTGTATCTCGAAGAGATGGTCGGCCGCGTCAACGCCAACATGATCCTGCCGTATCCTCCGGGAGTGCCGCTGGTGATGCCGGGTGAGATGATCACCGAAGAGAGCCGTCCGGTGCTGGAGTTCCTGCAGATGCTGTGCGAAATCGGCGCCCACTATCCAGGCTTCGAAACCGATATCCACGGCGCCTATCGTCAGGCGGATGGTCGTTACACCGTTAAAGTGCTGAAAGAAGAGAATAACAAGTAATAGACGCACACCAGGGAAGTGGCTTGCCACTTCCCTTTTTCACGCTGCAAGGAGAACACATGAAAACACCCTCACAGCCGCGCGCGATTTACTACATCGTTGCGATCCAGATCTGGGAGTACTTCAGCTTTTACGGCATGCGCGCCTTACTCATCCTTTACCTTACCCACCAGCTTGGCTTCGACGACAGCCACGCCATCAGCCTGTTCAGCGCTTACGCATCTCTGGTTTACGTTACCCCTATTCTCGGCGGCTGGCTTGCCGACCGCCTGCTCGGCAACCGCACTGCAGTGATTGCCGGCGCGCTGTTAATGACCCTTGGCCATGTGGTGCTGGGCATTGATACAAATTCAACCTTTAGCCTGTATCTGGCGCTGGCAATCATTATTTGTGGCTACGGTTTATTCAAATCAAACATCAGCTGTTTGCTTGGCGAGCTCTACGACGAGAACGATCATCGACGTGATGGCGGTTTTTCGCTGCTGTATGCTGCGGGCAATATCGGTTCTATCGCCGCCCCAATCGCCTGCGGCCTGGCTGCTCAGTGGTATGGATGGCATGTTGGCTTTGCCCTTGCGGGTGGCGGCATGTTTATCGGTTTGTTGATTTTCTTAAGCGGGCATCGTCATTTCCAGTCCACGCGTAGTATGGATAAAAAAGCGCTCACTAGCGTGAAATTTGCCTTACCAGTATGGAGCTGGTTAGTGGTGATGCTCTGTTTAGCCCCAGTATTTTTTACCCTGCTGCTGGAGAACGACTGGTCGGGATATTTGCTGGCGATCGTTTGCCTCATTGCCGCACAAATCATTGCCCGCATGATGATCAAATTCCCCGAACATCGCCGTGCTCTTTGGCAAATTGTATTGTTGATGTTTGTCGGGACATTGTTCTGGGTACTGGCACAACAGGGCGGCAGTACCATCAGCTTGTTTATCGATCGCTTTGTGAATCGTCAGGCATTCAATATTGAAGTACCTACAGCACTATTCCAGTCGGTGAATGCAATTGCGGTGATGCTCGCTGGGGTTGTACTGGCCTGGCTGGCGTCGCCAGAAAGCCGCGGCAACTCAACATTGCGCGTCTGGCTGAAGTTTGCCTTTGGCTTACTGCTGATGGCTTGTGGCTTTATGTTGTTGGCATTTGATGCCCGACATGCAGCGGCTGACGGTCAAACGTCAATGGGCGTGATGATATCCGGGTTGGCGCTAATGGGCTTTGCCGAACTCTTTATTGACCCGGTGGCGATTGCGCAAATCACGCGTCTGAAAATGTCTGGCGTATTAACCGGTATTTATATGCTGGCAACAGGCGCGGTCGCCAACTGGCTGGCAGGCGTCGTGGCACAGCAGACGACAGAGTCGCAAATTAGCGGTATGGCAATTGCAGCTTACCAGCGATTCTTTTCTCAGATGGGAGAGTGGACGTTGGCTTGTGTCGCGATCATCGTCGTATTGGCCTTTGCTACCCGTTTTCTGTTTAGCACGCCGACGAATATGATACAGGAGAGCAACGATTAACTGTCGTAAAAACAATTGGTTATGAATAAATTAACTTTCAGTTAATCACACTAGTAAATCGAGATTAATAAGTCATTTAAACCATTTTGATGGTTATTTATTAGTGATATCAACTTGAGGTAAGCGTTAGTTTCGATAAGATAAACTGAGTTATTAATAGTCGAGGCAGATAATACAGTGTACCGATCTGTCTCTTTATCTACGCTAAATTGAAAGCTGGATTTAGAGGAACCAAAATGTCTGAACAAGAAACACGGGGAGCCAATGAGGCTATTGATTTTAACGATGAACTGAGAAATCGCCGCGAAAAACTGGCAGCACTACGTCAGCAAGGTGTGGCGTTTCCCAATGATTTTCGCCGCGACCATACCTCTGACCAGTTGCACGAAGAGTTTGATGCGAAGAATAACCAGGAACTGGAATCCTTAAACATTGAAGTCTCGGTTGCTGGCCGAATGATGACCCGTCGTATCATGGGGAAAGCCTCCTTTGTAACGTTGCAGGATGTCGGTGGCCGTATTCAACTGTACGTTGCAAGAGATAGCCTGCCAGAAGGTGTTTATAACGATCAGTTTAAAAAATGGGATCTGGGTGACATTATCGGTGCCCGCGGTACGCTGTTTAAGACGCAAACCGGTGAGCTTTCCATTCACTGTACTGAGTTGCGCCTGCTGACAAAAGCACTACGTCCTTTACCAGATAAATTCCATGGTCTGCAGGATCAGGAAGTCCGTTATCGTCAACGTTATCTGGACCTCATCGCTAACGATAAATCCCGTCAAACGTTCGTTGTCCGTTCAAAAATTCTGGCCGCTATCCGTCAGTTCATGGTCGCGCGCGGCTTTATGGAAGTAGAAACCCCGATGATGCAGGTAATTCCAGGTGGGGCATCTGCTCGCCCGTTTATTACCCATCATAATGCTCTGGATTTAGATATGTATCTGCGTATCGCGCCGGAGCTGTATCTGAAACGTCTGGTTGTAGGCGGTTTTGAACGGGTATTCGAAATCAACCGTAACTTCCGTAATGAAGGTATTTCTGTTCGCCATAATCCTGAGTTCACAATGATGGAACTCTACATGGCGTATGCGGATTACCACGATTTGATTGAACTGACAGAGTCCCTGTTCCGCACCCTGGCACAAGAGGTTCTGGGTACCACTAAAGTCACTTATGGCGAGCATGTGTTTGATTTCGGCAAACCGTTTGAAAAACTCACCATGCGCGAAGCAATCAAAAAATATCGTCCAGAAACCGATATGGCCGACCTGGATAATTTTGATGCTGCTAAAGCATTAGCTGAATCTATCGGAATTACGGTAGAGAAAAGCTGGGGGCTGGGACGTATTGTCACGGAGATCTTTGATGAAGTGGCAGAAGCACATCTGATTCAGCCAACCTTTATTACGGAATATCCGGCAGAAGTGTCACCGCTGGCGCGCCGTAATGATGTTAACCCGGAAATCACCGACCGTTTTGAATTCTTCATCGGTGGTCGTGAAATCGGTAATGGTTTTAGCGAATTAAACGACGCAGAAGATCAGGCTGAACGTTTCCAGGAACAGGTTAACGCTAAAGCTGCAGGTGACGACGAAGCCATGTTCTATGACGAAGATTACGTGACTGCGCTGGAATATGGTCTGCCGCCAACCGCTGGTCTGGGTATTGGTATCGACCGAATGATTATGCTGTTTACAAACAGTCATACTATTCGCGACGTTATTCTCTTCCCGGCGATGCGCCCACAGAAATAAATTTCACTTTAATGAACGAAGCAGTCAGGCGACTGCTTCGTTCGTCGTTCCGCAAATCCAGTTTTGAGGAGAGACGCTTCGTTTCACGATAACCAGCGGGTCCACTCAACTACAGCTCCTAAAAGAGAGAAAAAAGTAATGCCACAGGCAGACTCATTGGCCAGGTTATTCCGACCAGGAATGCACTAAGTAAACGAATATGTGTTTTCTCATGTGAGATAAACCAGATAATGACAAAGGATATGTTCACACCAATCACATAAAAAATTAATATTTTAGAGAATAGTGCCATTTTTTATGTTCTTCTTATCCTTCCTGGCTACTTGTAAAACTGACGGAAATAGTCATCAACTGTCATAATGTTGAGGTCAAAATCAATATCCGGTAAGTCTAAGCATTTAAGCCTGATTAAATCTTCGATTTCACTTGCGGCTAACGATGTCGTTATTGCGAAGGAGTTTTCATTCAATTGTCGTGGTATCCCATATTCATCAGCCACGATAGAGGAGAAATTCATATCATACATCAATGATCTTAACCTTAAGAACACTGAGGAATAAGATGATGGATAATCAAAAGAAACAACATAAGTATTGAACTTGTTTTTACCTTCCATAATATGACTCCTATCAATATTGAATGCTCTGGGGACGCAAAACTTATTAACCCCGATTGATGATTCTCATATAGGAGATATTCTTTTTTTTGCTCAGTAAAGGGGATGACTTGGGACAAAAAAACGCGCTCTCTGCCCATTCTTTGTGCATCCCCCTACCCTTCAGATGCTCTCCTGCATCACTCCGCGGAGAGCAAGAAAAATATCGTGACTCTGTACTCTCCCATCAACTGCGAATATCATCATACTCCCGCGTTTTATCAAATTCGTGTTTCGCAAATGGACATAATGGGATAATTTTTCGTTTTTCCCGACGCATTTTTTCCACGACTTTCGCAACCAGCTGTTTACCAATCCCTTGCCCTTTCAGGCTTTCATCGACATCGGTATGTTCGATAATCGCTAAATTCTCTCCGGTCGGCACAAAGACAATTTCAGCGATTTGCTTGCCTTGTTCGTCATTAATGTAAAATTTATTGTGGCCTTCGCGTATTTCCATTTTACCCTCGCTTATTTATGACGGTATTTCAGCGCGCCGCTCGGGCACGTATCAATCACTTTAACCACAGTGACGACGTCGACTTCATCCGGCATGATCCACGGCTTTCGTTTGAGATTAAATAACTTGCCGTTGCCACGTACGCAATTGCCAGAATGCTGACATATCGCAGTGTTGAAATAGACATCGATCTTTTCGCCGGTATAACAGCGATAACCCTCGTCCAGTAGCGCCTGATCCATGACTTTCCCTCTCTCATCAGTATGATTATCGCTATAAGCATAGCCCTGGAATCTTCATACAGCACTGGCAGTTTCCGTTGCCAGAGTCTCTTCCCCTATATAGCCAATCATTCTTACTCCCTTTGAATTACCCGCCTCATCAGAGATAATGCTTAAGAAATTTGTCACACAAGGAAGCTGATGAGACATTCATTGCCCTACCGCATGTTACGCAAACGTCCGATGAAATTGAGTACCACAGTGATCTTAATGGTCAGCGCGGTACTGTTCTCGGTGCTATTGGTGGTGCATCTGATTTACTTCTCGCAAATCAGTGATATGACGCGAGACGGGCTGGCCAACAAGGCACTGGCAGTGGCGCGTACCCTCGCCGACTCGCCGGAAATCCGTCAGGGCTTGCAGAAAAAACCGCAGGAGAGCGGAATCCAGGCCATCGCGGAAGCCGTGCGCAAACGCAACGATCTGCTGTTTATTGTCGTTACCGATATGCAAAGTCTTCGCTACTCGCATCCTGAAGCCCAGCGTATTGGTCAGCCATTTAAAGGTGATGACATCCTTAAAGCGCTGAATGGCAAAGAAAATGTCGCTATCAATCGCGGTTTTCTGGCGCAGGCTTTACGCGTATTTACCCCCATCTACGATGAAAATCATAAACAAATTGGCGTGGTGGCGATCGGCCTTGAGTTAAGCCGCGTGACCCAACAAATCAATGACAGTCGCTGGAGCATTATCTGGTCGGTATTATTTGGCATGCTGGTCGGACTGATTGGCACCTGCATTCTGGTTAAGGTACTGAAAAAAATCCTTTTCGGCCTGGAACCCTACGAAATCTCCACGCTGTTTGAGCAGCGCCAGGCCATGTTGCAGTCTATCAAAGAAGGCGTCGTTGCCGTGGACGATCGCGGCGAGGTCACGCTGATCAACGATGCCGCACAAGAATTGCTGAATTACCGTAAGTCGCAGGACGATGAGAAACTGTCGACGCTAAGCCACTCATGGTCACAGGTGGTAGATGTCTCGGAAGTGTTACGCGACGGTACGCCGCGCCGCGACGAAGAGATTACGATTAAAGACCGGCTATTACTGATCAACACCGTTCCGGTGCGCAGTAATGGCGTTATCATCGGTGCCATTTCAACCTTCAGGGACAAAACTGAAGTTCGTAAACTGATGCAGCGACTCGACGGTCTGGTCAACTATGCTGATGCACTTCGTGAACGATCCCACGAATTTATGAATAAATTGCATGTGATTCTCGGATTATTGCATCTGAAGAGTTATAAGCAGTTGGAAGATTACATTCTCAAAACAGCCAATAACTATCAGGAAGAGATTGGCTCTCTGCTGGGTAAGATCAAATCTCCGGTTATCGCTGGTTTTTTAATCAGCAAGATTAACCGCGCGACCGATTTAGGCCATACGCTGATTTTAAACAGTGAAAGCCTGCTGCCAGACAGCGGCAGTGAGGACCAGGTCGCGACGCTGATTACCACATTGGGAAATCTGATAGAAAACGCGCTGGAAGCATTAGGGCCGGAACCCGGTGGCGAAATTAGCGTAACATTGCACTACCGTCACGGCTGGCTGCACTGCGAAGTTAACGATGATGGACCGGGGATCGCACCCGACAAAATCGATCACATTTTTGACAAAGGTGTCTCGACAAAAGGAAGCGAGCGAGGCGTCGGTTTAGCACTTGTCAAACAACAGGTAGAAAATCTCGGCGGCAGCATCGCCGTGGAATCGGAACCCGGGATTTTCACACAATTTTTTGTCCAGATACCCTGGGACGGGGAGAGGTCGAACAGATGATCAATGTATTAATTATCGATGACGACGCAATGGTCGCGGAGCTGAATCGCCGATACGTAGCACAAATCCCAGGCTTTCAATGCTGTGGAACAGCCTCGACGCTGGAGAAAGCCAAAGAGATTATCTTCAATAGCGATACGCCTATCGACCTGATATTGCTCGATATCTATATGCAAAAAGAGAACGGGCTCGATTTACTGCCTGTCCTGCATAACGCGCGTTGCAAAAGTGATGTGATTGTCATCTCCTCCGCAGCCGATGCGGCAACCATTAAAGATTCGCTGCATTACGGTGTCGTGGATTACCTGATCAAACCCTTCCAGGCTTCCCGCTTTGAAGAGGCGCTCACCGGCTGGCGGCAAAAGAAAATGGCGCTGGAAAAACATCAGTATTATGACCAGGCCGAGCTTGATCAGCTAATCCACGGCAGCAGCTCCAACGAACAGGATCCTCGTCGCTTGCCAAAAGGCTTAACGCCGCAGACGTTACGCACGCTGTGCCAGTGGATTGACGCGCATCAGGACTATGAGTTTTCAACCGACGAGCTGGCTAACGAGGTTAACATCTCGCGTGTTTCCTGCCGTAAATACCTCATCTGGCTGGTCAACTGCCACATCTTGTTCACCAGTATCCATTATGGCGTCACGGGGCGTCCGGTTTACCGTTACCGTATTCAGGCAGAACACTACTCACTACTGAAACAATATTGCCAATAACGGATCGCTGGTTATCTGTAAGTAATAATTATTACCGTAATGCAAAATACCCCTGGCACAAGTTACATCCTTCATCAGTAAAACTTGTGCCAGATCAAATATAATTATCCCTCCATCATCGCTAAAAATTAATATCTCTTCAGGTGAACGGTGTTTTTAATTTCAAAACGCTAACAAAAGTTAATTAACTATTATGTCACCCGCATTATGTGTATTTTTACCCACAAATGGGTAGATCAGATTAATCTTTAAACCTAATGATATCTGCCCTGAGAACAAAAAATAGACCGATAAATATCAATAAGATAACAGCAAACAAAACATTAACATCTGCGCAGTACAAACTATAAACCCATCGCCAGAGAGTTTTTCTCTCTGAAAAAGCCGCTTATCACAGTGCATAAATTTGCCGCTGCTTTAATCAGCCAATATTTACTGTGAGGTATTTGCTAAAGCCGGTAACGACCAAACGGATATTTAGTCAGGCTCTGAAAACAGTTCATACAAAACAGAACGTGACTGTGATCTATTCAGCAAAAATTTAAATAGGATTATCGCGAGGGTTCACACATGTTATTTACTATCCAACTTATCATAATACTGATATGTCTGTTTTATGGTGCCAGAAAGGGTGGTATCGCGCTGGGTTTATTAGGCGGTATCGGTCTGGTCATTCTGGTCTTCGTCTTCCACCTTCAGCCAGGTAAACCACCGGTTGATGTCATGCTGGTTATCATTGCGGTGGTGGCGGCATCGGCGACCTTGCAAGCTTCGGGCGGTCTTGATGTCATGCTGCAAATTGCCGAGAAGCTGCTGCGCCGCAACCCGAAATATGTCTCAATTGTCGCGCCGTTTGTGACCTGTACACTGACCATTCTTTGCGGTACGGGTCATGTGGTTTACACCATTCTGCCGATCATCTACGACGTCGCCATTAAGAACAACATCCGTCCGGAACGTCCGATGGCGGCAAGTTCTATCGGTGCACAGATGGGGATTATCGCCAGTCCGGTGTCGGTTGCGGTCGTGTCTCTGGTTGCGATGCTGGGTAATGTCACCTTTGATGGTCGCCATCTTGAGTTCCTCGATCTGCTGGCAATCACCATTCCATCGACGTTAATCGGTATCCTGGCGATCGGTATCTTCAGCTGGTTCCGCGGTAAAGATCTGGATAAAGACGAAGAGTTCCAGAAATTCATCTCCGTACCGGAAAACCGTGAGTATGTTTACGGTGATACCGCGACGCTGCTCGATAAAAAACTGCCGAAAAGCAACTGGCTGGCAATGTGGATTTTCCTCGGTGCAATCGCTGTAGTCGCACTTCTTGGTGCTGATTCGGACCTGCGTCCATCCTTCGGCGGCAAACCGCTGTCGATGGTACTGGTTATTCAGATGTTTATGCTGCTGACCGGGGCGCTGATTATTATCCTGACCAAAACCAATCCCGCGTCTATCTCAAAAAACGAAGTCTTCCGTTCCGGTATGATCGCCATCGTGGCGGTGTACGGTATCGCATGGATGGCAGAAACCATGTTCGGTGCGCATATGTCTGAAATTCAGGGCGTACTGGGTGAAATGGTGAAAGAGTATCCGTGGGCGTATGCCATTGTTCTGCTGCTGGTTTCCAAGTTTGTAAACTCTCAGGCTGCGGCGCTGGCGGCGATTGTTCCGGTCGCGCTGGCGATCGGCGTTGATCCGGCATACATCGTGGCTTCAGCACCGGCTTGCTACGGTTATTACATCCTGCCGACTTATCCGAGCGATCTGGCAGCGATTCAGTTTGACCGTTCCGGCACCACCCACATCGGTCGCTTCGTCATCAACCACAGCTTTATTCTGCCGGGGTTGATTGGTGTGAGCGTATCGTGCGTCTTCGGCTGGATCTTCGCCGCGATGTACGGGTTCTTATAAATGCACTTTGCGTGCCGCCCGTGACTACGCGGCACGCCATTTTCGAATAACAAATACAGAGTTACAGGCTGGAAGCTATGTCAAACAAACCCTTTATCTACCAGGCACCTTTCCCGATGGGGAAAGACAATACCGAATACTATCTACTCACTTCCGATTACGTTAGCGTTGCCGACTTCGACGGCGAAACCATCCTGAAAGTGGAACCAGAAGCCCTGACCCTGCTGGCGCAGCAAGCCTTTCACGACGCTTCTTTTATGCTCCGCCCGGCACACCAGAAACAGGTTGCGGCTATTCTTCACGATCCAGAAGCCAGCGAAAACGACAAGTACGTGGCGCTGCAATTCTTAAGAAACTCCGAAATCGCCGCCAAAGGCGTGCTGCCGACCTGCCAGGATACCGGCACCGCGATCATCGTCGGTAAAAAAGGCCAGCGCGTGTGGACCGGCGGCGGTGATGAAGAAGCGCTGTCGAAAGGCGTCTATAACACCTATATCGAAGATAACCTGCGCTATTCACAGAATGCGGCGCTGGACATGTACAAAGAGGTCAACACCGGCACTAACCTGCCTGCGCAAATCGACCTGTACGCGGTAGATGGCGATGAGTACAAATTCCTTTGCGTTGCGAAAGGCGGCGGCTCTGCCAACAAAACGTATCTCTACCAGGAAACCAAAGCCCTGCTGACTCCCGGCAAACTGAAAAACTTCCTCGTCGAGAAAATGCGTACCCTCGGTACTGCAGCCTGCCCGCCGTACCATATCGCGTTTGTGATTGGCGGTACGTCTGCGGAAACCAACCTGAAAACCGTCAAGTTAGCAAGCGTTCACTATTACGATGAACTGCCGACGGAAGGGAACGAACATGGTCAGGCGTTCCGCGATGTCCAGCTGGAACAGGAACTGCTGGAAGAGGCCCAGAAACTCGGTCTTGGCGCGCAGTTTGGCGGTAAATACTTCGCGCACGACATTCGCGTTATCCGTCTGCCACGTCACGGCGCATCCTGCCCGGTCGGCATGGGCGTCTCCTGCTCCGCTGACCGTAACATTAAAGCGAAAATCAACCGCGAAGGTATCTGGATCGAAAAACTGGAACACAACCCAGGCCAGTACATTCCACAAGAACTGCGCCAGGCCGGTGAAGGCGAAGCGGTGAAAGTTGACCTTAACCGCCCGATGAAAGAGATCCTCGCCCAGCTTTCGCAATACCCGGTATCCACTCGTTTGTCGCTCACCGGCACCATTATCGTGGGCCGAGATATTGCACACGCCAAGCTGAAAGAGCTGATTGACGCCGGTAAAGAACTTCCGCAGTACATCAAAGATCACCCGATCTACTACGCGGGTCCGGCGAAAACCCCTGCCGGTTATCCATCAGGTTCACTTGGCCCAACCACCGCAGGCCGTATGGACTCCTACGTGGATCTGCTGCAATCCCACGGCGGCAGCATGATCATGCTGGCGAAAGGTAACCGCAGTCAGCAGGTTACCGACGCGTGTCATAAACACGGCGGCTTCTACCTCGGTAGCATCGGCGGTCCGGCGGCGGTACTGGCGCAGCAGAGCATCAAGCATCTGGAATGCGTCGCTTATCCGGAGCTGGGTATGGAAGCTATCTGGAAAATCGAAGTAGAAGATTTCCCGGCGTTTATCCTGGTCGATGACAAAGGTAACGACTTCTTCCAGCAAATCGTCAACAAACAGTGCGCGAACTGCACTAAGTAACCTCTTCGGCCCAGCGCCTGGCAGCATGCTGCCAGGTGATCCCCCTGGGCCACCTCTTTTGCGATTGTAATTTCACGCTTGCTGGTGAATAGTCAGTATTTTCCCTGATTTGCGAACTCACCATGACCCGCACACTCAAGCCGTTAATTCTTAACACCGGCGCACTGGCGCTAACGTTAATCCTGATTTATACCGGCATTTCGGCCCATGACAAACTCACCTGGCTGATGGAAGTGACACCGGTGATTATTGTCGTGCCGCTACTGCTTGCCACCGCTAAACGTTATCCGTTAACGCCGCTGCTCTATACGCTCATTTTCTTTCACGCCATCATCCTGATGGTCGGCGGGCAATACACCTACGCGAAAGTCCCCGTTGGTTTTGAGGTGCAGGAATGGCTGGGGTTGAGCCGTAATCCGTATGACAAGCTGGGGCATTTTTTCCAGGGGCTGGTGCCTGCACTGGTGGCACGAGAAATTCTCGTGCGCGGGATGTACGTGCGCGGACGTAAAATGGTGGCGTTCCTGGTCTGCTGCGTGGCGCTGGCGATAAGCGCGATGTATGAATTAATCGAGTGGTGGGCGGCGCTGGCAATGGGCCAGGGAGCGGATGATTTTCTCGGCACCCAGGGCGACCAGTGGGACACGCAATCCGATATGTTCTGCGCGCTGCTTGGCGCATTAACGACGGTGATATTCCTCGCTCGCTTTCATTGCCGCCAGCTACGGCGCTTTGGCTTGATAACCGGATAACAACGTGCGCTTTGTTGATGCCGGATGCGGCGTGAATTCCTTATCCGGTCTACAAAATTTGCAAATCCAAAGCATTACATTAAGACGTGGCCTGATAAACATATCGCATCAGGCCATTTTCGTTAGCTATTGTCCACGTCAGGCTTTCACATCACTCACTGCACCGACCGGAATATCAGCATGAACAGGCTCGGGCGGTACTTTGCGATATTTATCCAGCAGATGAATCTGGATCCTGCGCAGCGTGTCGCCATTGAGGCGATAGAAACGGAAGTAGAGAATCAGCGTTACCATGAAAAACAGAGTTGGTAGAGCAATCATAATAAACTGCATACCTAATAGGGCTTGCGTAGACTGTTCAACATTCGGTACATAGCCAATCATCCCTAACACAACCGCAATGAAAAAAGCCGCAAAGGCTGAACCGCCCTTCACCACCATAGTCTGCACGGAGTAAGCGATACTTTCACAGCGTACGTGCAGTTTATATTCACCGTAATCAACGGTATCTGCCACCATGATGACCTGTAATACCCAGAAAAGCGCCGTTCCCACATTCAGCAAAATACCCGCAATCACAATGAGGACGACGTTGTGATAGCTCATTAATGCCATTAACAGGAGAACACCACAGCTTAACACCGGAAGAATAGATGCTCCGGCCCATAAAATGCGTCGGGATAATGATTTAACTAAGCGTGGGAAGAATACTAACGTCACCAGGTTAGCAGCTCCCGCATACGACAGATAATAGGGGAACAAATCCGCATCACCGATAACATATGAGAAATAATAGATAGCAAATCCGGTAATAATGTTGCTGGCTACATTATAAGCAAGAGCCATACCCAAGAGGCATGAAAGCTGATCGTTTTTATAAATTAGCGCAACGATGGCTTTAAGTGTCAGATGGCTTCCTTCAGCAGACGGTTGATTGTCTGACGAAAAGACTTCATGCACATTGCGCAGAGTGATGATGGTTGAAACAATAAAAAAGGCGATTAGTACCAGAGTGAACATCTGAAAGCCAAATCCCCGATCGCCACCGCCGACATAATTAACAAATGGTAGCGTCACACCTGCCGTAACAAAGCCTGCCAGACTGGCAAAAAAACGCGGATAAGGAACCAGTTGTTCGCGCTCACGTTTATCGAGCGTGATGGTTGGAACCAGCGACCAGAAGGGAATATCCATAATGGTGTAAGTCATGCCACAGAGGATGTAGGTCACGCAAACAAAGACAATCTGAGTAGTACCTTCAAACAGATGCGCACTAAAGAGGAGAAATAAGATTACAGAGTTTGCCAACGTACCGATCAGGATCCAGGGTTTGAACTTACCCCATCGCGATCGCGTAGCATTTACAATCCATCCCATAATCGGATCGTTAATAGCATCCCAGATCCTCGCCACCAGAAACAAAGTACCGACCAAACCCACAGACAGCCCAACGACATCGGTGTAGTAATACATGAGGTACATATACACAATGCCGATCGCAAAATCCTTCCCGAACGCTCCAAATCCATAACTGAGTTTTGTAGTCATTGAAATGCTCATAGGGTATCGGGTCGCTGTTACCAACGCCCGCCTTCTGTTATTGGTATCGTCAGAGGTGTGCGCCGGAATAAATCCCCCGGCGCAGTAGCGTTTAGTCGCGTTTTAACGGTGCAACCAGCCTGGCAGCCAGTCGCCGTGAGCGGCAATCAGGTCGTCAACAAGAGCATATATTTCGTCAATGCCCAGCACGGCGGCAGTATGCGGGTCCATCATCGCGGCGTGGTAAACACGGTCGCGATTTTCCGTAAGAATAGCTTCGGTCAGCAGCGTCTGTACGTTGATGTTGGTTTGCATCAGGGCGGCCAGATGCGAAGGTAGCGTACCGACTTTGGTCGGCTGAATGCCATTAGCATCAACCAGACAGGCTACTTCCACGCAACATCCTTGTGGCAGGTTATCAATCAAACCATCGTTACGGACGTTGCCGTAAATCACACTCGGCTCGCCAGTCCAGATAGCGTTCATGATTGTGCTGGCATATTCCCGTGACGGTTTAATATCAATCCGGGAGGCGTTTTTATACTCCTCCAGCTCTTTATGCCAGTTCGCCAGCTGCTCGACGCAGCGTTTCGGGTACTCATCCAGCGGTACTTTATAACGCTCAATCAAATCCTCACGACCTGGCTTAATAAACCACGGTGTGTACTCAGCAAAATGTTCTGACGATTCCGTGACGAAGTAGCCCAGCTTTTTGAACATTTCATAGCGCACAATATTCTGGCAGCGAGTATTGCCGTGAATATTCGGCTTCGGTGCCTGCCCTGCGTCATAAGCCGCCAGCAGTTCCGGGTAGAGATTCACGTAACTGCCGTCGGCGGTTTTGCACTCCAGCTCCAGGTAAAACGCCATATGGTTGATACCTGCGCAACGGTAACGCAGCGTAGCCGGGTCGATATTGAGGTCACGCGCCAGCTCTTCCGCCGTTCCCTGCACCGAATGGCACAGCCCGACCTGTTTGATATGCGGATAGCGGGCATACATCGCCCAGGTATTCATCGCCATTGGGTTAACATAGTTGAGCATGGTGGCATCGGGGCAGACTTCCGTCATGTCCTCGCAAATTTGCCACAGATGCGGAATGGTACGTAGCGCGCGCATAATACCGCCCGGCCCCAACGTATCGGCAATGGTTTGTTCCAGACCATGCCGCTTACAGACCTCGAAATCAGTCACCGTGCAAGGTTCATAACCGCCAATCTGAAATGCCACCACGACAAAATCGGCATCCTGTAAGGCTTCTTTCTGTTGGGTGTGGCAGGTGATTTTGCCGCTGGTCCCTGCTGAATCCATCAGCTTACGCACCACAATATGCGACTCTTCCAGGCGGGTGGGATCAATGTCCATCAGGGCAATATGCGCCGTTTTCAGCGCCTCGCGATGGAACACATCACCAAGAATATTTTTAACGAAAATCGTCGAACCAGCGCCGATAAATGTAATTTTGGGTGCAGTCATCATGCAGATCTCCTGGCTTGCTTGAATAACTTCATCATGGCAGGCGAATCTGCAGAAAACCTCCGGCTTCCAGGTTGAGCATTCCCATAAACTCAGATCCTGCGTGAAGCAGCAGTAAATCTGAGTTTATGGTAATAAGTTACCTGAAAAGCAGAGTTTTCGGCCTCATGATGCTCGGACGCTCCCCTCGCCTCTCTGGGAAGAGGGTGAAAACCGTGCTCCCACTCGCAGTCATCCTCCCTCACTCCTGCCATAATTCTGATATTCCAGGAAAGAGAGCCATCCATGAATACAGATACGTTTATGTGCAGCAGCGACGAAAAACAGACCCGCAGCCCGCTGTCGCTGTATTCGGAATACCAGCGGATGGAGATTGAGTTTCGCGCACCGCATATCATGCCCACCAGCCACTGGCATGGTCAGGTCGAAGTGAATGTGCCTTTCGATGGCGATGTGGAATACCTGATCAACAATGAAAAAGTGAATATCAATCAGGGTCATATCACGCTGTTCTGGGCCTGTACACCGCACCAACTAACAGATACCGGAACCTGTCAGAGCATGGCGATTTTTAATCTGCCGATGCATCTGTTTCTCTCCTGGCCGCTGGATAAAGACCTGATTAACCACGTCACTCACGGCATGGTGATCAAATCACTGGCCACACAGCAACTTAGCCCGTTTGAAGTGCGCCGCTGGCAGCAGGAATTAAACAGTCCGAACGAGCAAATTCGCCAGCTCGCCATTGATGAAATTGGCCTGATGCTCAAGCGATTTAGCCTCTCTGGCTGGGAACCGATTCTGGTCAATAAAACCTCGCGCACACACAAAAACAGCGTCTCGCGCCATGCGCAATTTTATGTTAGCCAGATGCTGGGCTTTATTGCCGAAAACTATGATCAGGCGCTGACCATCAACGATGTGGCTGAGCACGTCAAACTTAACGCCAACTATGCAATGGGGATATTCCAGCGGGTCATGCAATTGACGATGAAACAGTACATTACCGCGATGCGCATCAACCACGTTCGCGCGTTACTGAGCGATACCGATAAAAGTATTCTCGATATTGCCCTGACGGCAGGCTTTCGTTCAAGTAGTCGTTTTTACAGCACGTTCGGCAAATATGTCGGCATGTCGCCGCAACAATACCGCAAACTTAGCCAACAGCGCCGCCAGACGTTTCCCGGCTAAAGACGATATCAGTATCAGCCAAAAAAATAGTTTAGCCGTCGATAATAAGCAGTGAAAATAATTTAAAATAATCACATAACGTATTGTTTATAAAACTAAATATTTCAAAAATGTTTGTTTTTCACGCGCTTTACAGCCCGAAAAGGCCGGAAGATACTTGCCCGCAACGAAGATTCCTTCATAACCGGGTAAGCAATGATGAAAGTATTAATTGTTGAAAGCGAGTTTCTCCATCAAGACACCTGGGTCGGTAACGCCGTTGAGCGTCTGGCAGATGCTTTAAGCCAGCAAAATGTTACCGTGATTAAATCCACCTCCTTTGATGATGGTTTTGCCATTCTCTCTTCAAACGAAGCCATTGACTGCCTGATGTTCAGCTATCAAATGGAACATCCGGACGAACATCAAAACGTCAGACAATTGATCGGTAAGCTTCATGAGCGCCAACAAAACGTGCCGGTCTTCCTGTTGGGCGATCGGGAAAAAGCCCTCGCCGCAATGGACCGGGATCTGCTGGAGCTTGTCGATGAATTCGCCTGGATTCTGGAAGATACCGCCGACTTTATCGCCGGACGCGCCGTTGCCGCGATGACCCGCTACCGCCAGCAGCTGTTGCCGCCACTGTTCAGCGCGCTGATGAAATATAGTGACATCCATGAATATTCCTGGGCAGCGCCAGGCCACCAGGGCGGCGTTGGTTTTACCAAAACACCCGCCGGACGTTTCTACCATGACTACTATGGTGAAAATCTGTTTCGCACCGACATGGGCATCGAACGAACTTCCCTCGGTTCTTTGCTTGACCATACTGGCGCATTTGGCGAAAGCGAAAAATATGCCGCACGCGTATTTGGTGCCGATCGCTCCTGGTCGGTAGTCGTCGGTACTTCCGGCTCTAACCGCACCATCATGCAGGCTTGCATGACCGATAACGATGTCGTGGTCGTTGACCGTAATTGCCATAAATCCATCGAACAAGGCTTGATGCTGACAGGCGCGAAACCAGTCTACATGGTGCCAAGCCGCAACCGCTACGGCATTATCGGGCCAATCTATCCGCAGGAAATGCAACCTGAAACCTTGCAGAAGAAAATCAGTGAAAGCCCGCTGACTAAAGACAAAGCTGGGCAAAAACCGTCTTACTGCGTGGTGACCAACTGCACCTATGACGGCGTGTGTTATAACGCTAAAGAAGCGCAGGATCTGCTGGAAAAAACCTCCGATCGTCTGCACTTTGACGAAGCCTGGTACGGCTATGCACGTTTCAACCCGATCTATGCCGATCACTATGCCATGCGCGGCGAACCTGGCGATCACAACGGTCCTACCGTTTTCGCCACCCACTCCACCCACAAACTGCTGAATGCGCTGTCACAGGCTTCTTATATTCATGTACGTGAAGGTCGTGGGGCGATTAACTTCTCCCGCTTCAACCAGGCCTACATGATGCATGCCACCACCTCCCCGCTGTATGCCATCTGCGCATCCAACGACGTGGCGGTGTCGATGATGGACGGCAACAGCGGCCTGTCACTGACACAAGAAGTGATTGACGAAGCGGTTGATTTTCGTCAGGCGATGGCGCGGCTGTATAAAGAGTTCACCGCTGACGGTAGCTGGTTCTTCAAACCGTGGAACAAAGAAGTCGTCACCGACCCACAAACCGGCAAAACCTATGACTTTGCTGACGCACCAACCAAACTGCTGACCACCGTTCAGGACTGCTGGGTAATGCATCCGGGCGAAAGCTGGCACGGCTTCAAAGATATTCCGGATAACTGGAGTATGCTCGACCCGATTAAAGTCAGCATCCTTGCTCCGGGAATGGGTGAAGATGGTGAACTGGAAGAAACCGGTGTTCCGGCGGCGCTGGTCACTGCCTGGCTTGGTCGCCACGGCATTGTACCTACCCGCACCACTGACTTCCAAATTATGTTCCTGTTCTCTATGGGCGTAACCCGTGGGAAATGGGGAACTCTGGTTAACACCCTTTGCTCCTTCAAACGCCACTATGACGCCAACACACCGCTGGCGCAGGTGATGCCGGAACTTGTTGAACAATATCCTGACACTTACGCGAACATGGGGATTCACGATCTGGGTGACACCATGTTTGCCTGGCTGAAAGAAAACAACCCTGGCGCACGGTTGAACGAAGCCTATTCCGGCCTGCCGGTGGCGGAAGTCACCCCGCGTGAAGCGTACAACGCGATTGTCGACAACAATGTCGAACTGGTATCCATTGAAAATCTGCCAGGACGCATCGCGGCAAACTCAGTTATCCCGTATCCGCCAGGAATCCCGATGCTGCTGTCTGGTGAAAACTTCGGCGATAAAAACAGTCCGCAAGTAAGTTATTTACGCTCGCTGCAATCCTGGGACCACCATTTCCCTGGATTTGAACACGAAACTGAAGGGACTGAAATTATTGACGGTATTTACCACGTTATGTGCGTGAAAGCGTAACCACTATTCCGCTGAAGGCGTAATTGTTTAAATAACATTACGCCGCCTGGCCTTAGGCCTTTTGAGTATGGCAACGTTTTCATAAAAATTGCTGCAAACAAAAATGTCATACTTTTTGCGCGGCCCCACCCCGCGCTTTTTTTTGCCTGTTATTTATCCTGTAAAAAAATATGTACATGAGAAATTACTATAAAAATTTGTAATATTAGTAAAACTCGTTATTTTTATGCATGTTTATATTCATCATACAATTATATAACCATTTCCCGGTATCGCTTTGCTTTAGCGAGAACTGGTCTTTTATTCGCACTCAGGAGTACATGTATGAGGATTTGCAGCGACCAACCTTGTATTGTTTTATTGACTGAAAAAGATGTCTGGATAAGGGTGAATGGGAAAGAACCTATTAGCCTTAAAGCTAACCATATGGCGTTATTAAATTGTGAAAATAATATTATCGACGTCTCCTCTCTTAACAACACTTTGGTTGCTCATATTAGTCACGACATCATCAAAGATTACCTCCGGTTTCTGAATAAAGATCTCTCACAAATACCAGTATGGCAACGTAGCGCTACGCCCATACTCACCCTGCCATGCCTGACGCCAGACGTCTTTCGCGTTGCCGCGCAACACAGCATGATGCCCGCAGAAACTGAGTCAGAAAAGGAACGAACACGCGCATTATTATTCACTGTGCTATCCCGTTTTCTCGACAGTAAAAAATTCCTTTCATTAATGATGTATATGTTACGTAATTGTGTAAGTGACAGCGTTTATCAAATTATTGAAAGCGATATTCACAAAGACTGGAATCTTAGTATGGTAGCCAGTTGTTTATGTCTTAGCCCAAGTCTGTTAAAGAAAAAGTTGAAAAGCGAAAACACCAGTTATAGCCAAATAATCACCACCTGCCGCATGCGTTATGCCGTAAATGAATTAATGATGGACGGTAAAAATATCTCTCAGGTATCACAGTCCTGCGGCTACAACAGTACGTCGTACTTTATTTCTGTCTTTAAAGACTTCTACGGTATGACGCCGCTGCATTATGTTAGTCAGCACAGAGAACGCACTGTCGCCTGATTTTTAACCTTAACGAAGAGCTACATTAATAACGGCATCAGCGATAACCCGGTCGATAATAATTCAACTATCGAATGCAGGCGTATGATATGACGTAATTTATTGTCACGAAGCTCGCCTTCGCAGGAGTTTAATTATGTCTTCGGATGCTGATGCTCACAAAGTGGGCTTAATCCCCGTCACCCTGATGGTGTCGGGGAATATTATGGGGTCAGGTGTTTTTCTGTTACCTGCAAACCTGGCCTCCACTGGCGGGATTGCCATTTATGGATGGTTGGTGACGATTATCGGTGCGCTGGGGCTCTCGATGGTATACGCCAAAATGTCGTTCCTCGATCCAAGTCCTGGTGGTTCTTACGCGTACGCCCGCCGCTGCTTTGGCCCGTTTCTCGGTTATCAAACCAACGTCCTCTACTGGCTGGCCTGCTGGATCGGCAATATCGCCATGGTGGTCATTGGCGTAGGATATTTAAGTTACTTCTTCCCGATTCTGAAAGATCCATTGGTATTAACCATCACCTGCGTCGTGGTGCTGTGGATCTTCGTCCTGCTGAACATTGTCGGTCCGAAAATGATCACCCGTGTGCAGGCCGTTGCCACCGTGCTGGCGCTGATCCCCATCGTCGGGATTGCCGTATTTGGCTGGTTCTGGTTCCGTGGTGAAACCTATATGGCGGCATGGAACGTCAGCGGCCTGGGCACCTTCGGTGCAATTCAAAGTACCCTTAACGTTACGCTGTGGTCGTTCATCGGTGTGGAAAGTGCCTCCGTTGCCGCAGGTGTGGTGAAAAACCCGAAACGCAATGTCCCTATCGCCACCATTGGTGGGGTATTGATTGCCGCCGTTTGCTATGTACTTTCTACCACCGCGATTATGGGGATGATCCCTAATGCCGCACTGCGCGTTTCTGCTTCGCCATTCGGTGATGCCGCACGGATGGCGTTGGGTGACACCGCCGGGGCCATTGTTTCCTTCTGCGCAGCTGCGGGTTGCTTAGGTTCACTGGGCGGCTGGACGTTGCTGGCGGGTCAAACGGCGAAAGCCGCTGCCGATGACGGACTGTTCCCACCGATTTTTGCCCGTGTAAATAAAGCGGGCACGCCAGTGGCGGGGCTGATTATCGTCGGTATTTTGATGACCATCTTCCAGCTCAGCAGCATTTCACCAAACGCGACCAAAGAGTTCGGTCTGGTTTCTTCCGTCTCGGTCATCTTTACACTGGTGCCATATCTTTACACCTGTGCGGCGTTACTGCTGCTCGGTCACGGTCACTTTGGTAAAGCACGCCCGGCATATCTGGCTGTTACTACCATTGCCTTCCTCTACTGCATTTGGGCCGTGGTGGGGTCCGGGGCGAAAGAGGTTATGTGGTCATTTGTCACCCTGATGGTAATCACCGCCATGTATGCGCTGAATTACAACCGGCTGCATAAAAACCCGTATCCCTTAGATGTACCAATAAGCAAAGATTAATTCCCCTTAATCCAGCAAACATAAAAGCCAACCTTAAGAACTTAAGGTTGGCTTAATTTTGCTTTGCGAGCATATGCGCACTTTGTTCGATGGAAACACCGTGATGTTGAAGCGCCTACTAAAAAGACCCTCTTTGAATTTACTCGCCTGGCTATTGTTGGCCGCTTTTTATATCTCTATCTGCCTGAATATTGCCTTTTTTAAACAGGTGTTGCAGGCGCTGCCGCTGGATTCGCTGCATAACGTACTGGTTTTCTTGTCGATGCCGGTCGTCGCTTTCAGCGTGATTAATATTGTCCTGACACTAAGCTCTTTCTTATGGCTTAATCGACCACTGGCCTGCCTGTTTATTCTGGTTGGCGCGGCTGCACAATATTTCATAATGACTTACGGCATCGTCATCGACCGCTCGATGATTGCCAATATTATTGATACCACTCCGGCAGAAAGTTATGCGCTGATGACACCGCAAATGTTATTAACGCTGGGATTCAGCGGCGTGCTTGCTGCGCTGATTGCCTGCTGGATAAAAATCAAACCTGCCACCTCGCGTCTGCGCAGTGTTCTTTTCCGTGGAGCCAATATTCTGGTTTCTGTACTACTGATTTTGCTGGTCGCCGCACTGTTTTATAAAGACTACGCCTCGTTGTTCCGCAATAACAAAGAGCTGGTGAAATCCTTAAGCCCCTCTAACAGCATTGTTGCCAGCTGGTCATGGTACTCCCATCAGCGACTGGCAAATCTACCGCTGGTGCGAATTGGTGAAGACGCCCACCGCAACCCGTTAATGCAGAACGAAAAACGTAAAAATTTGACCATCCTGATTGTCGGCGAAACCTCGCGGGCGGAGAACTTCTCCCTCAACGGCTACCCGCGTGAAACTAACCCGCGGCTGGCGAAAGATAACGTGGTCTATTTCCCTAATACCGCATCTTGCGGCACGGCAACGGCAGTTTCAGTACCGTGCATGTTCTCGGATATGCCGCGTGAGCATTACAAAGAAGAGCTGGCACAGCACCAGGAAGGCGTGCTGGATATCATTCAGCGAGCGGGCATCAACGTGCTGTGGAATGACAACGATGGCGGCTGTAAAGGTGCCTGCGACCGCGTGCCTCACCAGAACGTCACCGCGCTGAATCTGCCTGGTCAGTGCATCAACGGCGAATGCTATGACGAAGTGCTGTTCCACGGGCTGGAAGAGTACATCAATAACCTGCAGGGTGATGGCGTGATTGTCTTACACACCATCGGCAGCCACGGTCCGACCTATTACAACCGCTATCCGCCGCAGTTCAGGAAATTTACCCCAACCTGCGACACCAATGAGATCCAGACCTGTAGCAAAGAGCAACTGGTGAACACTTACGACAACACGCTGGTTTACGTCGACTATATTGTTGATAAAGCGATTAATCTGCTGAAAGAACATCAGGATAAATTTACCACCAGCCTGGTTTATCTTTCTGACCACGGTGAATCGTTAGGTGAAAATGGCATCTATCTGCACGGTCTGCCTTATGCCATCGCCCCGGATAGCCAAAAACAGGTGCCGATGCTGCTGTGGCTGTCGGAGGATTATCAAAAACGGTATCAGGTTGACCAGAACTGCCTGCAAAAACAGGCGCAAACGCAACACTATTCACAAGACAATTTATTCTCCACGCTATTGGGATTAACTGGCGTTGAGACGAAGTATTACCAGGCTGCGGATGATATTCTGCAAACTTGCAGGAGAGTGAGTGAATGAAAATTCTGATTGTTGAAGACGATACGCTGTTATTGCAGGGATTGATTCTGGCGGCGCAAACTGAAGGCTACGCGTGCGATGGCGTGACAACCGCGCGGATGGCGGAACAAAGCCTTGAGGCCGGTCATTACAGCCTGGTGGTACTGGATTTAGGGTTACCCGACGAAGATGGACTGCATTTTCTCGCCCGTATCCGGCAGAAAAAATACACCCTGCCAGTACTGATCCTCACCGCTCGCGATACGCTGACCGACAAAATCGCTGGGCTGGATGTCGGTGCCGATGACTATCTGGTGAAGCCTTTTGCGCTGGAAGAGTTACACGCCCGTATCCGCGCCCTGCTACGACGCCATAATAATCAGGGCGAAAGTGAGCTGATTGTTGGCAATCTGACGCTGAATATGGGTCGCCGTCAGGTATGGATGGGCGGTGAAGAGTTGATTCTGACGCCCAAAGAATATGCTCTGCTGTCACGGTTAATGCTCAAAGCAGGCAGTCCGGTGCATCGGGAAATTCTCTACAACGACATCTATAACTGGGACAATGAACCCTCGACCAACACCCTGGAAGTGCATATCCACAATCTGCGCGACAAAGTGGGCAAAGCCCGTATCCGCACCGTGCGCGGCTTTGGCTATATGCTGGTCGCGAATGAGGAAAACTAATTGAATCTGATGCATTTTCTGCGCCGACCAATATCGCTGCGCCAACGGCTGATATTGACCATCGGGGCCATTTTGTTGGTGTTTGAGCTGATCAGCGTCTTCTGGCTATGGCATGAAAGTACCGAGCAGATTCAGCTGTTTGAGCAGGCGCTACGCGACAATCGCAACAACGATCGCCACATCATGCGTGAGATCCGCGAGGCGGTCGCCAGCCTGATTGTCCCCGGCGTCTTTATGGTCAGCCTGACGCTATTTATCTGCTATCAGGCGGTACGCCGCATCACCCGCCCGCTGGCGGAGCTGCAAAAAGAGCTGGAAGCGCGCACCGCCGACAACTTAACGCCCATTGCCATTCACAGCGCCACCCTCGAAATCGAAGCGGTGGTTTCGGCGTTGAACGATCTGGTCAGTCGCCTGACCAGCACGCTGGATAACGAAAGGTTGTTTACCGCTGACGTCGCGCACGAACTGCGAACGCCACTGGCGGGGGTGCGTTTGCATCTGGAACTGCTGGCGAAAACGCATCACATTGATGTAGCACCGTTAGTGGCACGGCTTGATCAGATGATGGAGAGCGTCTCCCAGCTGCTGCAACTGGCGCGTGCCGGACAGTCATTTTCTTCCGGTAATTATCAACATGTAAAACTGCTGGAAGATGTCATTCTCCCCTCGTATGACGAACTCAGTACCATGCTCGACCAGCGACAGCAAACCCTGCTATTGCCAGAGAGCGCCGCCGACATCACCGTTCAGGGTGATGCAACCCTGCTGCGGATGTTATTGCGAAACCTGGTAGAAAACGCCCATCGTTACAGCCCGCAAGGCAGCAACATTATGATTAAGCTGCAAGAAGATGGCGGAGCGGTCATGGCAGTTGAAGATGAAGGACCAGGTATTGATGAGAGTAAATGCGGGGAGTTGAGTAAAGCGTTTGTACGTATGGACAGCCGTTATGGCGGGATTGGTCTGGGGTTAAGTATTGTCAGCCGCATTACACAGTTGCATCACGGGCAGTTTTTCCTGCAAAACCGGCAAGAGACTTCCGGCACGCGGGCCTGGGTACGGCTGAAGAAAGATCAGAACGTGGCAAACCAGATATAAAGAAAGCTGCTGACCACCAGCACGCTGAACACGGTAGTTAAACTTTCATAAACACGGTTTTTCATTGCACTCTCCTCCGTTAACCTGGAGGAGAGTATGCGCGTCAGAGATTAAGTGAACCTTAAGAGTTCAATTGGCCTGATAAGACAGCGTCACATCAGGCCATCCGTTTCAGCTTATTCATCAATTCGCGGATGTTGCTGCACCAGGCGGGTACGTTTCGCCTGCAAATCGGCAATCTCGTGGTCAATATTATCGATTTTCTGCTCGATATTATCGTAATGCTCGACGAGAATTTCCTTCGCTTCCTGTATATCTGACGCCGCCGGTGTCGCACCTTTCAACGGACGATTTGCCGTCTCTTTCATGGTTACGCCGGTGATTAAACCAATCACCGCCACTACCATCAGGTAATAGGCAGGCATCATCAGATTCTGCGAGCTTTCGACCAGCCAGGCCGCCAGTGTTGGCGTCAGACCGGCAACCAGCACCGAAATATTAAATGCCGCCGCCAGCGCGCTGTAACGGATATGCGTCGGGAACATCGCTGGCAAGGTAGAAGCCATAACGCCCGTAAAGCAGTTAAGGATCACCGCCAGCATCAGTAACCCGGCAAAAATCAGGCCGATGACGTTACTGTTAATCAGAATAAACGCCGGGATCGCCAACACAAACAGGGCAACACTACCAAGTAGCACAAACGGACGACGGCCAAAACGGTCACTCAGCAAGCCCATCACCGGCTGGACAAACAGCATACCGATCATAATGGCGATAATAATCAGCACCCCGTGGTCTTCGGAGTAATGCAGGTTATGCGACAAATAACTCGGCATATAGGTCAGCAACATGTAGTAAGTCACGTTGGTGGCAATTACCAGACCAATACATGTCAACAGGCTGCGCCAGTGTTTGGTGGCAATCTCTTTAAACGAGACTTTCGGGCCATCCTGCAAACCTTCGCGGTCGCCCTGTTCCAGTTTATCGACATGCTGCTGGAACGCCGGAGTTTCTTCCAGCGCATGGCGCAGGTAAAGCCCGATAATCCCTAACGGCAGAGCAATAAAGAACGGAATACGCCAGCCCCAGTCGAGGAAGTTCGCTTCGCCGACAATGGTCGAAATTAACACCACTACGCCAGCACCCAGCACAAACCCGGCAATAGAACCGAAGTCCAGCCAGCTGCCCATAAAGCCACGTTTACGGTCAGGTGAGTATTCCGCAACAAATATCGACGCCCCGGTATATTCACCGCCGACCGAGAAACCTTGTGCCATCTTACAGATCAACAGCAGAATCGGTGCCCAAATACCAATCGTGTCGTAGGACGGTATTAAGCCAATACAGAACGTACTGATCGACATAATCACAATAGTGATAGCGAGGATCTTCTGGCGACCATATTTATCGCCCAACATACCAAAGAAGAGCCCGCCAAGCGGTCGAATCAGAAAGGGAACGGAGAACGTGGCAAGTGCAGCAACCATCTGCACGCTGGGGTCAGCCCCCGGGAAAAAAACTTTACCTAATGCGTAAGCAACAAAACCATAAACACCAAAATCAAACCATTCCATTGCATTACCCAGTGATGCTGCGGTAATGGCTTTACGCAGTTTACCGTCATCAATAATGGTGACATCACGAAGGGTAATCGGTTTTACTTTTTTCCTTTTCAGCATAGCTTTCCTCGCAGAGTTGGCCCATTTCCGCAAACGCCAGAAAAATCAGCGCGACGGCCGCAAAAGGGGAGCGGGAATTGCAGGATGCAATCTCTGTAACAAGCGTAGCGGGTTTGCTTACACCCTCCGGTTAAGGAATGTACAATCAAACCAGTTGACGCCTGAATTGGGCAGTTAATGACCTTTTTACCCTACCAGTGTTTAAATTTGTGATCAACTTCACACATGGATTTCGTTTAGGACTCATTGATGTAACTGATTATTTACGCCAAATTTACAGAGAAGATTTCCTCGACCATTGCCCCCGCCAGACGCTGCGCTGAACAGAGTCGTGGCATCCCCAGCGCGACAGTTTGCCAGCGTTGGGTCACTGACCAGCAAACGGGTTGTTTATCTGCCGTGGTCCACTTTCCCAGCCAACTTAAAAAATCAGCATGATCCCCGCCCGTCGGAACGGTCGAAGAGGCAAACCACTGATGGTAATAGTGACGCGTGGTCGGGGCCGCATTGATACTCTCTGCCAGATGTTGTGTCGCTTTCACGCGCAAATCACCCAGCAACAACGCCACCGCTTGCGGGCTTCCCAGACGACAGGCATCGCCAAATGCCCCCCAACGCAACTCTTCGAGAACGATAAAACAGCGCCCAGGCAACGACCAGGCGTTATACGCCCCAGCACGCCAGCGGGTAAAAATTTGCTCGCTCTGTTCACCCGCCTGCACCAGTAGGCCTCGTTGCGTTAATGCCTTTTCCTTCCAGCGACAACGGGCTGAAAACCACTCATACAAGGCGGCAATTTGCTGGGGGAGCTCCGGGAAAGCAGAGTGCTGGCGGTGATCCATTTTTTGCAGCAGCGCCAGATGCTGCGCGATCTGCGTCAGTGCCAGATGACCGGGATCCAGCATCGACGCCAGTTTTTCCACCAATGTCAGACGCAGGCTAAGCGGCGCATTTAACATGCCGCCGTTCGTCCATGTCTGAAGCTGCACGCGCGCAAGAAGTTCCTGCATCAGTCGTTCACGAAACTGCTGCTGATGGGCTTGTGGAAGGCGGGCATCATCGCCCTGCGCCAGATCCACTAAAAAGCGGGGATAAACCGACTCCAGCACGCGACCGGGGCCGTCAAGTAACGTCTTGGTCAATATCGTTCTGCCGTGAAAAGTGTTTGAATATCATCGCGTAACAGCTGGGCGTCGGTGTAAATCCAGCCGTGAGTCATCACAGTCTGCTGCAATTGCTGCTGCATCAGCCTGACCACCGATTCATTTTGTTGACGCAGAGCCAGACTTTCGCGTAAACGCGTCTGTAATTCCGTCAAACATGAAGCGAACTCAGCGAAAAAAGTATTCATGCCTGCCGTAACAGATTCATCGACCTGCTCTGCCAGAACTTTAGCCATTTGTTGGCAATAAAGATCGACTTCTGCGCTTAAAGCTCGTTGCAACACACTGTAATCAACCGTTTCTGTCGGGGATTTCTCATTTCCCCGTCCCCAGTCGGGCTGATTCAACCAGCGCGAAAAAGTCTCACGCACAACGCCTAAACGCGTGCTCTGCTCGTCCGTTGCTTCCTGGCGCGAAATGACTTCACTGAACAGCTGGCGAGTGTTGAAGTGGGGAACTACGCCGTGAAAAACAGGAAAATGAAACCCAGGACGAAACCCTGACTCGCTCAATTCCATTTTGACTTGTTGCTCAATGGGCCGAATAACATCGGTTAACACCCGGCAAAGGGTGGATTCCAGCTCGGCAAAACGCAGCGTAAAGTCGCGACTGATGGTGTTCTGCGCCGTCTGTAACAGTGTCTCACAGCGGGTACGCATCTCGCTTAACGGCTCCGAATCATCCTGAAACAAGGCGGCTAACTGCGCATTCAGCGCATCTTGTTGTTGACGCAGAAAGTGGTTGGCGGAGGTCAGGGCCAGCTCGATTTCATGTTTAATCTCGCCGCTCACCTGCGCCTGATTGAGTTGCAATAGCTGCAAACTTTCTTCGACCTGATGGATATTTTGCCGCAATTGTTCACAAGCGACGTTTAACCCGTGCGCACGAAAATCCAGGTATTCCCGCGCCTGCTGCGCGTAATTCAACAGTTTATGCGCAGCAGATCGCAGAGCATACAACGAGGCGTTAGCGTAAGCGGCATGAAGCAACGCCTGAATTGGCTGGGCGAACAGCGAATCTTCCCACAACTGATCGGCAGCATGACGAATATGTTCGAGGTCCGCCAGATCGGCATGACGCCAGCGCCTACCGAGCGCGGCATGGGCAAAATCTTCCACCCAGCGTTGTTGCTCTGGCGCTGGTAACTTACCGTTGTTGGCTAACTCATAGCGCGCCCGATTCGCCAGGTAGCCCCACATCGACGACACCGGAAATATCTGCTGTGGCGTAATACAGCCTTTCATCAGCGTCCCGGAAATCAGTGCCCGCACCTGGTCGGCGTCGTCACTGTTACGATCCTGTTGATCGAACTTATTGACCAGCACATACAGCGGCACCGATTGCCCCACCGCCAAAATCGCCTCACGGACCTCTTCATCGGAGATCGATTTCAGTTGCGTATAATCCAGCACCGCCAGTACCGCCGAGGCGCGTGCCAGCTGCTGGTTAAGCATTTTTTGCAGATGCGGTTGCCCGGCTTCATTTGGCCCGGGGGTATCCAGTAACGTCAACTGACCGGGATAACTCTCCAGCCCCGCCAGATGGACAAACTCCACTTCAATCACGGGAATATGCTCAATGGCGGCGTAAGCAGAAAAAGGAAAATCGACGTCCAGCGCCTTCGCCAGTCGCACTAAATCATTCAAACTTTTCAGACAATGAAAAATAGGCTGGGCACCCAGATAATATTTTTCGAAAGCGACGCCATTTTCGATCCGCTGCATAAGCGCACGCATATCTTTATCTATTTCCAGCACATCGGTCAGATGCTTAATATCGCAATCACGCAGGCGCTGTTGTAATTGTTGAATTAAACAATCGATTGGCGCGACATGTGAAAAATGCAATACCGGTTCCTTTTGCCCGGGCGTATGGCGAATAAGCGTCGGCAGCGCAGTCATTGGGCGATTACGATTAGGCAGAACCTCCGTACCAACAATGGCATTAATGGTGGTTGATTTCCCTGCTTTCATGGTACCGACAATTGCCAGCACCATTTCCAGTCGGGAAATTTTACGCAACTCATTATTCAGCATCGCGTGACGTTCGGCGATATTAGGCTGACTCCAGGGTAAAGCCAGTTGTGGCGCGTCGTCTCCGGGTACAGAGAGAGGCATTTTTTCCAGTAACTGCAACTGTTGGCGAGAAAGCTGTAACAGGCGTTCAGCCTCCTGACTTAACTCATACAGGGTCTGTGTGTACATAGAAAATTCTTCCTTAAAGCAAATTTTATTACTTTTATTTAGCCAGATTGTTTTTGAGTTCTGTTTTCGGCTTTTATAATTACTGCAAGAAATAATTTTATATTTAGAGTGTTGTTTTTTATCAGAATAAATAACGTCTTCTGATACGTTTAAAACGTCAGAAAGATAAAAATATCATGTGAATTAAAAAAAGAACAAGTAGAGCATTAACCTTATCTTAAATAATAAATGGAGGCAAAAAGATTATTTTCTTTTTGCGTTTCCTTTCAAATGAAAACGATCGTCGTCTAAAATCAGCAGTACCCCCGACAAACTCAGGGATTTTGTGTATAATTGCGGCCTTTTTCGGCAATCTGCCGTTTTTTGGCGCTTTTGCCCTGCTGACTTTTGAGGAAATCCACATGTCATTACCACACTGCCCAAAATGCAACTCCGAATACACTTACGAAGATAACGGCATGTACATCTGCCCGGAATGTGCCTACGAATGGAACGACGCAGAACCTGCACAGGAAAGCGACGAGCTGATCGTTAAAGATGCTAACGGCAATCTGCTGGCTGACGGCGACAGCGTTACCATCATTAAAGATCTGAAGGTGAAAGGTAGCTCTTCGATGCTGAAAATTGGCACCAAAGTGAAAAACATCCGCCTGGTTGAAGGCGACCATAACATCGATTGCAAAATCGACGGTTTTGGTCCGATGAAACTGAAATCTGAGTTTGTGAAAAAGAACTGATTGTATTGTGATCGGTAAGCCGGATAAGGCGCTCGCGCCGCATCCGGCAACGATGCCGACTGCCTGATGCGACGCTGACCGCGTCTTATCAGGCTTCCCTCTCATCTGTATAAATTTCGAACTACACTTAACTGGCTTCTCTTAACTGAGGTCACCATCATGCCGTTAAGTCCCTACCTCTCTTTTGCCGGTAACTGTGCCGACGCAATTGCTTATTATCAACGTACGTTGGGCGCTGAACTGCTCTATAAAATCAGCTTCGGCGAAATGCCAAAATCAGCGCAGGACAGCGCCGAGAACTGCCCTTCCGGAATGCAATTTCCCGATACCGCCATCGCTCATGCCAACGTGCGCATTGCCGGAAGCGACATCATGATGAGCGATGCCATGCCGTCAGGAAAAGCCAGCTACTCCGGCTTTACGCTGGTGCTCGATTCGCAACAGGTCGAAGAAGGAAAACGCTGGTTTGACAATCTTGCCGCTAACGGAAAAATCGAAATGGCCTGGCAGGAAACTTTCTGGGCGCATGGCTTTGGCAAAGTCACCGATAAATTTGGCGTACCGTGGATGATTAATGTCGTCAAACAACAACCAACGCAATAATCCGCCGGGAGGCCCGCCCTCCCGCACTGTCATCGAATTCCCGTTAACTCTTCATCTGTTAGTCACTTTTAATTAACCAAATCGTCACAATAATCCGCCACGATGGAGCCACTTTTTTAGGGAGGCTGCATCATGCAAACGATTATCCGTGTCGAGAAGCTCGCCAAAACCTTCAATCAGCATCAGGCGCTGCATGCGGTTGATCTGAACATTCATCACGGTGAAATGGTGGCTCTGCTTGGGCCGTCGGGTTCCGGCAAATCCACCCTTTTACGTCACTTAAGCGGTTTGATTACCGGCGATAAATCCGCCGGCAGCCATATCGAGCTGCTGGGCCGCACAGTCCAGCGCGAAGGCCGTCTGGCGCGCGATATCCGCAAAAGCCGCGCCAACACCGGCTACATCTTCCAACAATTCAACCTGGTGAACCGCCTGAGCGTACTGGAGAACGTGCTGATTGGCGCGCTCGGCAGCACGCCGTTCTGGCGCACCTGTTTTAGCTGGTTCACCGGCGAGCAGAAACAGCGCGCGTTACAGGCGCTGACCCGCGTTGGCATGGTGCATTTTGCCCATCAGCGCGTTTCCACCCTCTCCGGCGGACAGCAGCAGCGTGTGGCGATTGCCCGCGCGCTGATGCAGCAGGCGAAGGTGATTCTGGCCGATGAACCCATCGCCTCGCTGGACCCGGAATCCGCCCGCATCGTGATGGACACCCTGCGCGACATCAATCAGAACGACGGCATCACCGTGGTCGTCACGCTGCATCAGGTGGATTACGCCCTGCGCTACTGCGAACGCATCGTCGCCCTGCGCCAGGGGCACGTTTTCTACGACGGCAGCAGCCAACAGTTTGATAACGAACGTTTTGACCATCTCTACCGCAGCATTAATCGCATCGAAGAGAACGCGAAAGCTGCCTGACATCCCCATCATTGAGGAAAACGAATGAACGCTAAGATAATTGCCTCGCTGGCCTTCACCAGCATGTTCAGCCTCAGCACCCTGTTAAGCCCGGCACACGCCGAAGAGCAGGAAAAGGCGCTGAATTTCGGCATTATTTCAACGGAATCACAGCAAAACCTGAAACCGCAATGGACGCCATTCTTACAGGATATGGAGAAGAAGCTGGGCGTGAAGGTGAACGCCTTCTTTGCCCCAGACTACGCAGGCATTATCCAGGGAATGCGCTTCAATAAAGTGGATATCGCCTGGTACGGCAACCTGTCGGCAATGGAAGCGGTGGATCGCGCCAACGGCCAGGTCTTTGCCCAGACGGTCGCGGCGGATGGATCGCCGGGTTACTGGAGCGTGTTGATCGTCAACAAAGACAGCCCGATCAACAACCTGAACGATCTGCTGGCGAAGCGGAAAGATCTCACCTTCGGCAATGGCGATCCTAACTCCACCTCTGGCTTCCTCGTCCCCGGTTACTACGTCTTTGCCAAAAACAATATCTCCGCCAGCGACTTTAAGCGCACCGTCAACGCTGGGCATGAAACTAACGCGCTGGCCGTCGCCAACAAGCAGGTGGATGTTGCCACCAACAACACCGAAAACCTCGACAAGCTGAAAACCTCCGCGCCAGAGAAGCTGAAAGAACTGAAGGTGATCTGGAAGTCGCCGCTGATCCCAGGCGATCCGATCGTCTGGCGCAAGAATCTCTCCGAAACCACCAAAGACAAGATCTACGACTTCTTTATGAACTACGGAAAAACGCCGGAAGAGAAAGCGGTGCTGGAACGCCTGGGCTGGGCCCCGTTCCGCGCCTCCAGCGACCTGCAACTGGTGCCGATTCGCCAGCTCGCACTGTTTAAAGAGATGCAGGGCGTAAAAAGCAATAAAGGACTGAATGAGCAGGACAAGCTGGCGAAAACCACCGAGATTCAGGCGCAGCTGGATGACCTGGACCGCCTGAACAACGCGTTAAGCGCGATGAGTTCGGTGAGTAAAGCGGTGCAGTAATGTGCTCGATCGGTCCCCTCTCCCTTGAGGGAGAGGGTTAGGGTGAGGGTGAATGCGCACGCTGATGCCCTCACCCCGGCCCTCTCCCACAGGGAGAGGGAGAAAACATTAAACGGAGCCAAACATGCAAACCATCACCATCGCCCCACCCAAGCGTAGCTGGTTCTCGCTTCTGAGCTGGGCCGTTGTTCTCGCCGTGCTGGTCGTCTCGTGGCAGGGCGCGGAAATGGCCCCGCTTACGCTGATTAAAGACGGCGGCAACATGGCAACCTTCGCTGCCGACTTCTTCCCGCCCGATTTCAGCCAGTGGCAGGATTACCTCACCGAAATGGCCGTCACGCTGCAAATCGCCGTCTGGGGCACGGCGCTGGCGGTGGTTCTCTCCATCCCCTTCGGCCTGATGAGCGCTGAAAACCTGGTACCGTGGTGGGTCTACCAACCTGTACGCCGCCTGATGGACGACTGCCGTGCCGGACTGATTGACCGTGTGCTGGTTA
>ERZ791603.429-NODE-429-length-37707-cov-3.269760_pt1 | contig 37707 bp, 30 predicted proteins | sample MGYA00509966_ERZ791603 | MGnify/ENA primary metagenome ERZ791603 (study PRJEB30046, sample SAMN00791931) | human gut metagenome | study: EMG produced TPA metagenomics assembly of the A metagenome-wide association study of gut microbiota in type 2...
CATGGAATACATCGGGCATCCGCTGTTCAACGACGAACGGTACGGCGGCGACCGCATTCTCAAGGGAACGACCTTTTCGAAATACAAGCAGTTCGTCGAGAACTGCTTTCAACAGCTGCCGCGTCATGCGCTGCATGCCCGCAGCCTCGGGTTCGTGCATCCCTCGACAGGGAAGTATATCTATTTCGAAAGCGACCTTCCCGAAGACATGCGCACGGTGATCGACCGCTGGCGCAACTACGTGGCCAACCGCCCCGCCGAAAATGAGAACGAATAAATCCGGGCCAACACAATTCAATTTAACCAAGACCGCTTTCCTCCCTAATAACCGGAACAGTTCCGGATCCAAAACAAAAAGCTTCCCGGCTGTCAGCAGCCGGGAAGCTTTTTATATCACGAACAATAGCGGAGACGTACCTTGATGATCGGGAATAACCGGATTTACTCTTACGAATGCATTGGCCAGAACACCCCTGACAGCCCGTGAATCTTTTATAAATTCTGCCTATTTTTTCGATTTCGCAATGATCGCGCGGCAGGCCTCGAGCGTCAGGCCTTCGGGTTCCTGCCCTTTCGGAATGCGGTAATTTTTGCCGTCGAAAGCGATGTAAGGACCGTAGCGGCCGTTGAGTACCTGCAACCCGGGCTCCTCGGCAAAAGTCTTGATCGGCTCCTTCATCCGTTTGTCCTTAATCCGCTTCTGTTCGATCAACTCGATTGCACGCGGCAGCTCGATCGTATAGGGATCGTCGGTTTTGGCCAACGACACGAATTTACCGTCATGACGCGCATACGGGCCGAAACGCCCCACGCCGATCACCACCTCTTTGTCCTCGAATTCGCCCAACTTACGCGGCAAATCAAACAAGGCAAGAGCCTCGTCAAGCGTAATCGTCGCGATCAACTGCCCTTTTTTCAGACTGGCAAAACGCGGCTTTTCCTCATCTCCCTCAGCGCCGCCGATCTGTGCAACGGGACCGAAACGGCCGATCTTCACGAAAACGGGCTTACCGCTTTTGGGATCGATACCCAGTTCGTGCATCTGGCTGCTCTTGACCGGCTTGCTTTCCAGCGCCTCGTCCACTTTACTGTGAAATTCATCGTAGAAACTGCGGATCATCTCCGGCCAGCTCTTCTCGCCCATCGCAATTTCATCGAACTCCTTTTCGACCGACGCGGTGAAATTGTAATCCATGACGGCCGCGAACTGCGCATCGAGAAAATCGGTCACGATCATGCCGATATCGGTCGGCGAAAGTTTGTTTTTTTCTTTGCCTACGGTTTCGGTAAGCGTCTTGCGCGCGATCTTGCCTTTGGAAAGCGTCAGCTGCGTGTAGCCGCGCTTCTCTCCGTCACGGCTCTCCTTAATCACGTATCCGCGCGTAATGATCGTCGAAATGGTCGGTGCATAGGTAGAAGGGCGCCCGATACCGAGCTCCTCGAGCCGTTTGACCAGTGAAGCCTCGCTGTAACGGGGCGGAGACTGGGTGAAACGCTGCAGCGCGGTAATGGTTTGCGCCGTCGGCTCGTCGCCTTTTTTCATCGGCGGCAACAAAGCCTCTTCGCCTTCGCCCGTCTCATCCTCGACCGATTCGGAATAGAGCCTGAGGAAACCGTCGAACTTGACCACTTCGCCGGTAGCCACGAACTGTTCCGCCGCACCGCTGACAGCGATATCCACCACCGTGCGCTCGGTCTGCGCGCTGGCCATCTGCGAAGCGACCGTGCGCTTCCAGATCAGCTCGTAAAGCCGTTTTTCCTGCGGCCCTCCCTCGATCGTCCGGTGGTTCATATATGAGGGCCGGATCGCCTCGTGCGCCTCCTGGGCACCCTTGGATTTCGTTTTGAAGTTACGCACTTCGGAATATTCGGCCCCGAACAGTACGGTTATCTCCTCTTTCGCCGCCGCAAGGGCCTGATTCGAAAGGTTCACCGAGTCGGTACGCATGTAGGTGATGTAACCGGCCTCGTAAAGCCTCTGGGCGACGGCCATCGTCTGGCTCACCGACATACCGAGTTTACGGCCGGCCTCCTGTTGCAGAGTCGAGGTGGTAAACGGTGCCGGCGGATTTTTCTTCGACGGTTTCTGCTCGACGTTCAGTACCGTAAAACGGGCGTCCTTACACTTCCCTAGAAATGCTTCCGCCTCCTGCTCCGTAGCAAAGCGCTTGTTCAGTTCGGCCCGGAACGCACCGGGCTTGCCGTTTGCACCGGCAATCTCAAAATCAGCGACCACGCGGTAATAGTCCTTACTCTCGAAAGCTATGATCTCGCGCTCACGCTCGACGATCAACCGCACGGCGACACTCTGTACGCGGCCTGCCGAAAGCGACGGTTTCACCTTGCGCCACAGCACCGGCGAGAGTTCGAACCCGACCAGGCGGTCGAGCACGCGGCGTGCCTGCTGGGCGTTGACCAGGTCCATGTTGATCGAACGGGGATTTTCGACCGCATGCAGGATCGCATTCTTCGTGATTTCGTGAAAGACGATCCGCTTGGTAGTTTTCGGATCGAGCCCGAGCACCTGCGCCAGATGCCACGCAATCGCCTCTCCCTCACGATCCTCATCGGACGCCAGCCAGACAGTTTTGGCCGACTTGGCCAGTTTGTCCAACTCGCCGACCACCTTTTTCTTGTCGGCCGGGATCTCGTAATGCGGTTCGAAATTATTGCTAATGTCGATGCCCAACTCCTTCTTGGATAAATCGCGGATATGGCCGAAACTCGACTTGACCGTATACTCCTTGCCCAAAAATTTCTCTATGGTTTTAGCCTTGGCCGGGGACTCGACTATTACTAAATTTTCCTGCATAATCACTACCTGTATTAAAAGCGAAAACCTAAAGGGTCGCTTTAGGTTTTGTCGTTAGAGCATTTACCGTATCAATGTATAGGTAACCGCCACCCTCAGCGGCAACGGATTAGAGGGATCGTTCGACGTATTCAGCCGAACCTCCTTGTTCGGATTGTAGATTTCGAAGAACGAAGGAGCCACCTCGATCCAGTAATCGCGTGTAGATACGTCAGCCATTACCTGAATAGCCCGGGTAATATCCATCGTATAGCTGTTGCGCGACCGGTTCATGTATCCGCCGTAAGAGAGCGTAACCGGGTTGTATTGCGACACTTCCAATTCGAAAGGATAATCCGAAATCGGACTGAAAGTCGCATAATCCGTATAGAATCCCAACCGGGTAGTCGCCGCATCGAGCGCAGGAATGTCCGGCTTATCGATTCCGATCTCAATCCGCGCGCTATTAATCACCAGCGTCTTATAAGTCGTATTCTTGCTAGTTTTCAATGCCTTCAGGTTCTCGACGAATTCTTTTGTAAAGTGCAGGAAGCTGGTTACACCGCCGCACCCCTGCACATACCCCACCGAGACCGGAACCCCCAATGAGGTCGTGTCGTTGAATTTCGCCGGATCGATTTCGCTGCCGGTGTAGTCATGCTTGTAAGTATTCAGAGACATCAGCTTGGTGTAAGTCGCCGCACCGAACGAATAGCTACCGATCACCGTATCTTTCGGGGTCGTCGCGGTCTCATCGGTGAAATTATGCGCATATACCTGCATCGAAGCCGAAGTGGTCAGCATGGAAAGTGCGGCGGCGTCGCGCGGAGAGTTATCCGCCGGCGCAACATAGATACCTTTGTATTCATTGACGAACAGCGAATCGTCTTCGTACATCTCCGTAGTCGCTTTGAGCAGCCTGTTCATCAACGCCACAGCTTTATCGCTGGTCATCCGTTTCGTAATATTCGTGCCGTCCCCGAGTTTATAATCGAAAGTGAGCAACGGTTCCGGATCGATTACTTCCCGGACATCGAAATGATTCAAATAGTAGATCGAATCCACGTAAAGGCGCTTGGTAACCTCATAGACATTAAAGGTCTGCGTTTTAGCGGTATCACCCGAGCTCAGCGAGGATTCGAACGTCAGATACAAGCAGATCGAATCCCCGACAGGGGCCGTCCCGTAACGGTCTGTAGCCTCTTCATTGGAAGAATAAAACGAGGCTCCGCCGTACTGCCCGAGCCAGCCCGACTCGAAAGCCCCGTAAACGGGATCCTTCTTGGCGCCCATGCATCCGTAATACCAGTTGTAATTGGTGACTGTCATCGGAAGTGAATCCACCAACTGCAGGTAAGCATCGATACCGGAAACGGTATCCTCGAAAATTTGCATCTGCTGGTCATTGGGGATCAACGAACTGCCGACCGTGTTGTCCACTTTCGTACATGAAAACAGGGCGGCAAAAAGTGCGCAAAGGGAAATCCCGGCTACCGCTGCGTTACGACGTCTATTCATTTGCCAATATTTTACGATAGAACGCCTCGTATTGATCCAGATAAGCCGGCGTCGCCTTGTCCTGATACTCCAGAACCGGCTTGCCCTGCTCCTTAAGGCACCCGATCAGTTCATCCGACGGGGCCGCAGTTTCGCAGATTACCCCGTCGATGTAATTCATAACGAACTTCATCAGATTTTCGTATGTGGGATGCTCCAAAAGAGCGGTGTGTTTTTTTTCGACCCCTTCGCTGGCGATCTTTTGCCCAAATTTCGCATCGAGCTCCCCATCGAACCCATCATCATAGAGCGACATGACGATCTTGACGTTTTTGAAAACGGGGTCGTCGGCAAAGGTATTGCGCAAATAGACCGGGACAATTGCCGAGAACCAACCGTGCACATGCACGACATCAGGCACCCAACGCAGTTTTTTGACCGTTTCGAGCACACCCCGCGCAAAGAAAATCGCCCGTTCGTCATTGTCGGCGAAGAGACTTCCCTCTCCGTCGCACAACGTGAATTTACGCTGAAAGTAGTCCTCGTTGTCGATAAAATAGATCTGGACACGGGCCGAAGGGATCGACGCGACCTTGATAATCAACTGATGGTCGTTATCGTCGATGATCAGATTCATGCCCGAAAGGCGGATCACTTCGTGAAGCTGGTTCCGCCGCTCGTTGATAAGTCCGTAACGCGGCATGAAAGTGCGGATCTCATTACCTCTTTCCTGCATGCTTTGCGACAGAGTCCTGCACAGTGTAGACATATCATTTTCAGCAAGATATGGCGTTATCTCCTGACAGACATATAAAATTTTGCAGCTACTCATAAACGACTCCTTCTTATTTCTGCGGACAACGGGCCCGATTGCAAAGGTACGAATTTTTGATGATTAAACAAGCCGACCGACGACAGGAACAATATGCCTGCGCCTGTAACAGCTTTTATCTCCACATGGTTTTCGACGTGGCGAAAAACGATTACAGAATCAACATCGCGTCACCGTAAGTACCGAAACGGTACTTTTCCTCCTTAGCCACTTTGTAGGCCTCCATCAGCAGGTCGTAGCCGGCAAACGCGGACACCATCATCAACTGTGTGGAATAGGGCAAATGGAAGTTCGTGATCATGCAATTGGCCACGCTGAACTCGTAAGGACAGAAAATAAATTTATTGGTCCAGCCGTCGAACGGTTTGAGGAAACCCTCGGTCGAAACGGAACTCTCCATTGAGCGCATCACGGTGGTACCCACGGCGCAGACTTTACCGCCCGCCCGCTTGATTTGGTTCACCTTCTCGGCTGTCTCCTCGGGAATGACCACCTGTTCGGAGTCCATCTTGTGCTTGGTGAGGTCTTCGACATCGACCGTACGGAAATTCCCCAACCCGACATGCAGCGTTAGGAAAGCCATATCGACCCCTTTGATCTCAAGCCGTTTCATCAGGTGCTTGCTGAAATGCAGTCCTGCGGTCGGCGCGGCGACGGCGCCCTCGTGCCGGGCGAAAATGGTCTGGTAGCGCTCGTCGTCGATCGGCTCGACTTTCGACCGGATCCATTTGGGCAGCGGGGTTTCCCCCATCTTATAAAGGGTGGCTTTGAACTCGTCGTAATCACCGTCGAACAGGAAACGAAGCGTCCGGCCGCGCGAAGTCGTGTTGTCGATCACCTCGGCCACCAACAGGTCGTCATCTCCGAAATAAAGTTTGTTGCCGATGCGGATTTTACGGGCCGGATCGACCAGTACATCCCAAAGGCGCAAGTCGCGGTTCAATTCGCGCAGCAGGAAAATTTCGATTTCGGCGCCGGTCTTCTCCTTGTTACCGTAAAGACGGGCCGGAAAGACTTTCGTATCGTTGAAGGTCAGCACATCCCCTTCATCGAAATAATCGATCACATTTTTAAAAACGGAGTGTTCGATCTTGCCGCTGGCCCGGTCGATCACCATCAGTCTCGATTCGTCGCGGTTTTCGGCCGGATATTTGGCCAGCATGTTAGGGGAAAAGCTGTAATTGTACTGCGAAAGTTTCATCGCTATTGGAAGATTTTAAAGGTTTGCAGACAAGTCAACGGGTTGCAGTCCGTCATTCGGCAATTCCTGCCGGAAGCTTTTTTGAACAGAAACAAGTAATTATTATACGCAAAATATTGCGTTTTGTTTCATCCGGAACCGATTTTTCTACAATTTCCGAAAAACGATTTTTTTATTGAGCCCGGTTCAAACTCTTCTTCAATGCTATTTTACAGGCGAAACCGGGGATACGGACGGAGCGGACTGCGTGGGCGGAGCGGATGACAGCATGCGTTCAACCTCTTCGATCGTATAGAGGTCCTGCTCGGAAAACGCCCCGCTGCGGGTACGCCGCAGAGCCGTCAGATGGCCGCCGCAGGAGAGTTTCTCGCCCAGGTCCCGTGCGATCGAACGGATGTAGGTTCCTTTACTGCACCGGACACGCAACGTCACGTCCGGCAGGTCGATCCGTTCGGGTGCGATCTCATAAATATTGACCAATGCGCGACGCATCCTCACCTCTTCTCCTTCGCGGGCATATTCGTAGGCACGCCTGCCTTCGATCATCTTCGCAGAGTAGACGGGCGGCTCCTGCAACTGTTCTCCTTCCATCTCCTGTAACGCGGCCAGGATCGACTTTTCGGTCACATGGCCGTAAGGATAGGTTTGATCGACGGGATGCTCCAGATCGTAACTCGGAGTGGTCGCACCGAGGCGAACGGTAGTCAGGTACTCTTTTTCTTCGGCCTGCAATTCATCGACACGCTTGGTCGCCCGGCCGATGCAGACGATCAGCACGCCCGTAGCGAGGGGATCGAGCGTCCCGGCATGTCCCACTTTAATTTTGCGGTGCCCCAGCCGACGCAGCAGTACGCGCATCTTGCGCACGACATCCGACGAAGTCCACCCGAGGGGCTTGTCCACAGGAAGCACGTATCCTTCCGGGAAGGGAAAATCAGGCATCAAAGGTTGTTTCACAACAATCTTTCGGATTAACGGTTATAATTCTCCGGGGTGCGGAAGCACCTAATTATACCGGAACTCAGATTACGCTGTACAGGATCGAAACGGTGCCGACAATCAGGCAATACACAGCGAAATAGATCAACTTGCCCTTCTTCACGATATTGATCATCCAACTGCAGGCAAACAGTCCGGAGAGAAAAGCGGTCACGAATCCCGCCGTCAGGGCAAGCGCTGAAATCCCGGTTTCGGAAGGGTGGAAGCCGCCTTTCATCAGGTCGAGCACCGCTTCGCCCAGAATCGGAATCAGCACCATCAGGAACGAAAAGCGGGCGACCTGGTCTTTCCGGTCGCCGAGCAGTAACCCGGTAGCGATCGTGGAGCCCGAACGTGAAAGGCCCGGGAGAATCGCGGCAAAAGCCTGGGCGACACCTATGATAAAAGCATCTTTGAATGAAATATTCTCTTTGAGCCGCGGCCGTGCATAATAAGCGAAAGCCAGCAGGATCGCCGTCAGGATCAGCGAGCAGCCGACCACGAGCAGGCCCGACGCGAACAACTCCTCGACCGAATCCTTGAAAAAGAGCCCGACAATTCCCACCGGAATCATCGAAAGCAGTATCTTAGAAATATAGATAGTCTCCGAATTCCATTTGAACCGGAAAAAACCGGCGATCAACTGCAACAATTCCCTGCGGAACACGACGATCGTACTGCAAACCGTAGCGGCATGCACCGCCACGGCAAACGTCAGGTTCTCTTCGCCCTGCAGGCCGAAAAGCGTGTTGAAAATCTGCAAATGCCCGGAACTGCTCACCGGCAGGAACTCAGTCAAACCCTGCACGAGACCGAGCACAATCGCTTCCCAAACTTCCATGCGCCGCTACTCCTTATTTTTAGGTTTCTTCATAATCGCGTAAATCTCGAAACCGAAACCCGCCAGCACCAATATCGGAGCCAGCGTAATCCGCCGGAAGTTGAACATAGCCTCGTTGAAAACGTTCGGGTCGTCGCTGCCGCCGCCGCTCATCAGGATGAAGCCGAGAATGATGATTCCCAGCCCGATCAGCATCAGTTTATAGTTGGCTACGGTCAGCGGCATTTCGCGCTGTTTCTCGGCCAGTGAAGCCGGAGCCTGTTTTTCTCTATTTTTCATGGTCATCGTTTTTTACGCAATATCAATAAATATGGATCTTGCTCGAACTCATCCGCAGGAATTTCCGTACAGCGAAAGCGGTAAAGAGCAGCGAAATAAGTACGCCGCCTGCCATCGTGCCGGCAAAAATCAGCGCGAGGTAGTTGTCGTCGCTGACGAATTTGATCTCGGGCAACCCTTCGTGCAGCCCCATCATCATCACGATCAGCATCGCCCACGCGATCAGTCCCGCATAAATGCCCTGCAGGATGCTGCGCGAAAGGAACGGCCGCATGATGAACCATTTGGTCGCCCCGACCAGCTTCATCGTATTGATTATATAGCGCTTCGAGAAGATCGTCACGCGAATCGTATTGTTGAGCAGGATCAACGCGATAATCAGCAGCGTACCGCCGAACAGCAGCAGGATCATATTGAACTTATTGATATTCTGCCCTATCTGTTCGAGCACACCGCGCTGGTAAACCACCTCGGCGACGCCCTCCCACTGCGACACCTCCTTTTCGAGCGCCGAGATCGTCTCCTTGTCCGACGCACCGGCATTCAGCCTCAATTCATACGAATCGGGCAGCGGATTCTGCTCAAGGAACTCGACGAAATCGTCGCCGAGGTACTCTTTGAACTCCTCGGCAGCGGCATCCTTGCCGATAAAATGTACTTCGCGCACGGCCTCGTTCGCCGAAAGTTTTTTCGACAACGCCTCTGAAGCCTCGGGCGTCACGTCGCCCCTGAGCATCACATAGACCGTCATGCTCTCCTCGAGGCGCTGCGTAGCCCCCATCGCACCGAGAATCAAGTACCCGACACTTCCCAACAGAAACAAAACCAGTGCGATACTGACCGTCGAAATGACATAGGCATTGCGGACTTTCCGCCGGATCCTCTTATTGTTGTCCATCGTTATCTTTGCGTTTTTTATAAGCCCGATAACCCGCTGCGCCGGCCACCGCCGCCACTCCGCCCAACAACAACAGCGAAGAGATCAGCGTCAGCGAAGAGAGCAATTCGTAATGCGGCGCACGGAAGCGGAACTCGACCGTGTGGATTCCGGCCGGCAACACCATGGCGCGCAGCACGTAGTCGGCGCGGAAATAAGGCGCTTCGACCCCGTCGAGATAAGCGGTCCATCCTTTCGGATAATAAATTTCCGAAAAAACCGCCACACCGGGGGCTGCGGCCGTATATTCATACCGTTGCAGGTTCACCCGGTATTCGGTCATCGCGATCCTCGCAGCCGAGTCGGCAGCCGGAGCCACGTTTTCCACCAGCGATGCGAACGGTTTGTCCACGACCGCCACGGTTTTGGTGTCCAGCCCTCCGAGCGCTGCAATTTCGGCATCGGGTCCGTCCACAAGGCGTACAGAATCGACAAACCAAGCCGCACCGTTGGCTCCGGGATTGAGTTGCGCCTCAGGAGTTCCGTCCTCACCCTGCACGATAACGTATTTCGTGTTGAGCATGTTGTACACGCCGATATCCATTTTTCCCAGATACCGCTCAATCAGATCCTGGTAACGGCGCAGTTTGGCCCCGTGGTATCCACCCACAGAACGGTGGAAGTAAGAGGTCGTCGCATCGTTGAACGGACTGACGGTCATGTTCAGCACGCGGAAACCCAACTCCTTGTCGGCCAATATTTGTTTGTCGGCTTCCGTCGGACGGATCGTATTATGACGCTCCTCTACGAATTTGTCGCGGCGCAGGTAACGCAGGTTCACCGGCACCATGTCGGCAGTCACCAACAGCGCCAGTACCAGCACGAAGCCCCCCCGTTTGATCTTCTGCCGGTAAAACAGCAGCACCGTCCCGGCCGTCAGCAGCACGAACACCAATGAACGGAGCGCGTCGGCACGCATCAGCGACGCCCGCTCGGCACGCATCGCGGCAAAAACGTCATCGACCTGCTGACCGCCGAACATCTGGCTGTCCCCTTCGCCCGTAAACGACAGCAACGTACCGCCCAGCAACAGGAACAGCAAGGCGATACCGCCCACGGCGATCGTCGTATACTTCAATCCCTTGAACAGTTTCTCCCGAGGCACCTCCCCGCTCCACAGTTTCTGCAGTGTCAGCGCGGCGAGCAGCGGCACGCACCAGCCGACGATCACCAGGATCGTCGAAACCGTGCGGAACTTGTCGTACATCGGGAAATAATAATAGAACAACTCGGTGAACCACATCAGGTTCTTTCCCCATGCCAGCAGGATCGCCAGCAACGCAATGACGACGATCCACACCGTCACCCGGCGGCGCAACAGGAACAAACCCAAAACGGCGAGGAAAAGCGCCACGGCACCCACATACATCGGCCCCGAGGTAATCGGTTGCGGCCCCCAGTAGGCAGGCAGGTGCGTAGCCATGTTGCGCGCACCGTATTTGGCAAGGGCCTGCGCAACTTCGCCGTCATCGCTGAATCCCCCTTCCGTGCTCCCTCCGTAAAGGTTCGGGATCAGCAGGTTCAGCGTCTCGCCTTTGCCGTAGCTCCAGGCCGTAGCGTATTCCAGGTCGAGCCCCTCTTTTCCCTCCATCGACGAAGAGGACGCTTTCAGTTCGCTGCCGCCGCGGATCGTATCCTTAGAATGCGTCTGGATATAATAGAGCATCCCCGCATTGCTGCCGACAGCCAGCACGCCGGCCAATACCAGCAATCCCGTCACCTTCGCGAAACGGGCGAGTATTTTCTCTTTATAAGCCTGGACCAACTCACTGATCCAGAACGCCGCAACGATCATCAGGAAATAATAGGTGATCTGCGGATGGTTCGCACCAATCATCAACGAACCGAAAAACGCGGTAAGCGCGGCGCCGGCCCACATATTGCGCCGATAAGCGTACCACACGCCGCCGAAAAGCATCGGCGCGAAAGCCAGCACCATCATTTTGGTCATGTGCCCGGCACCTATAATCACAAAAAAGTAGGTCGAAAAACCGTATGCCAACGACGGAATCAGGCCGATCCACGGATTGACCTTCATGCAAAGCAACATGCAGAAAAAAAAGGCCATCGCCAGGAAAATCAACGCCGCGGGCTGCCCGAGGAAATAGAAAGCCTTAGAGAGGGTTTTCACCACCGCACCGTCGTACTTCATATTGATCAGGTAGGCAGGCATCCCGGAGAACATGTTGCCCTCCCACTGCGGATCTTCGCCAAAAGCCTCGCGGTGCTGCAGGATATCCTCCGTCATGCCGTCGTACTGCAGGATATCGTGCTGAGAGAGCACCTTGCCCTCGAACTGCGGGGCAAAACAGAAGAGCGTGACTATCAAGAAAACGATCAGCGCAGCCAGGTAGGGCAGCGCCCGGACAATATTCCTTTTATGCTCCATGCAGCCGAAAAGTCTAAGATTGAAGTGCAAAGTAACAAAAAATTGTTGAGATAATCCACCGGCGGCTTTGCCAATTCGGAAAAAACGCTGATATTTGTACCTTCTATAAAATCACTTATGGCCACTTTAGAGGAGATACAGCAACCCATCGCCGACAAGGTCCGCCGCTACGAGACGTTCATCACGGAAATTCTCCACAGCGACAGCGGCTATGTCTCCTCGATCTGCAACTACATCCTCGCAAACCGCGGCAAACAGATGCGTCCGCTGCTGGTGCTGCTCTCGGCGGCCCTGCACGGTGAAATCGGCACGCGCAGCTACCTGGGCGCCTCGCTCGTCGAAATGCTGCATACCGCATCGCTGATCCATGACGACGTAGTGGACGAAGCCTTCGTACGGCGCGGCGCCCCGTCGGTCAATGCCCTGTGGCGCTCGCACACGGCCGTGCTCATCGGCGACTACATTTTCGCCCGCACCTACCATGTCTGCATGGAGCAGGGGGGCGACGACATGCTCTCCGAAGCGACCCGTTCGGTACACGAGATGAGCGAAGGCGAACTGACCCAGACCGAACTGTCGGAAAGCCTGCGCATGACACGCGAACTCTACCTCGACATCATCTACAAAAAAACCGCATCGTTGTTGGCGGCATGCGGGGCTATCGGTGCCATTTCGGTCAACGCAACGCCCGAACAGATCAAAGCGATGCGCGACTTCGGCACGAACCTCGGCATCGCGTTCCAGATCAAGGACGACATCCTCGACTTCTCGCCGATGGAGGTGACCGGCAAACCGATGTGCGGCGACATGCGCGAGCGCAAGATTACGCTGCCGCTACTCTACGTCCTCGAAAACAGCTCCGAAGCCGAACACGGCAAACTGATCGGCAAACTCAGCGACATCCGCCAGCGGCCCGCCAACGTCGATTACCTCGCACGCACGGTACGCGAACGGGGCGGACTCGAACATGCCGCGACGGTGATGACCCAATACCGCGACAAAGCGCTTACCTCGCTGGAGAATTATCCCGAATCGCCGGTACGCGAAAGCATGCGGCGGTTCGCCGACTTCGTTCTGGAGCGCAACAAATAAATCCGCCCAGGCCGTCGCCCGGCATACTCCGGTCCCATACGTTATATTTCCATCGCACATTTCCCCGATTCGGGAACCACGCGGGGCTTTTTCCGGAAAAAGTTGTATTTTTGCGTTCTGTTAACGAGAATCCCCCTATCAATTTCTATACACTGCCATGTTTGAAAATCTAACGGACAAGCTCGAACGGTCGTTTCAAATCCTCAAGGGAGAGGGCCGGATCACCGAAATCAACGTTGCCGAAAGCCTCAAGGAGATCCGGCGCGCACTGATCGACGCCGACGTCAACTACAAGGTCGCCAAAAACTTCACCGACGAGGTAAAAACCAAGGCGCTGGGCCAGGATGTCCTCAAATCGGTGAAGCCGGGCCAGATGATGACCAAGATCGTGCGCGACGAACTGGCCGCACTGATGGGAGGCACGATGACCGACATCACCTTAGAAGGCAACCCCGCGGTAATCCTGATCGCAGGCTTGCAGGGTTCGGGTAAAACCACCTTCTCGGGCAAACTCGCCAACTTGATCAAGAGCAAAAAAGGCCGCCAGGTTTTGTTGGTTGCGGGCGACGTTTACCGTCCTGCCGCTATCGAGCAGCTAAAGATTCTGGGGCAGCAGATCGGCGTGGAGGTCTACACCGAAGAGGGAAACCAAAACCCGGTACAGATTGCCGAGAATGCGATCAAGTACGCCCGGACGAACCACCTCAACACGGTAATCGTCGATACGGCCGGACGTCTGGCCGTAGATGAACAGATGATGCAGGAGATCACGGCCATCAAGGCTGCCGTCAAACCGAGCGAAACGCTCTTCGTGGTCGATTCGATGACCGGTCAGGACGCAGTCAATACGGCCAAGGAGTTCAACGACCGTCTCGATTTCGACGGCGTCGTACTGACCAAACTCGACGGCGACACCCGCGGCGGTGCAGCCATCTCGATTCGCGCGATAGTCAACAAGCCGCTCAAGTTCATCAGCTCGGGCGAAAAGATGGATGCGCTGCAGGTGTTCCATCCCGAGCGTATGGCCGACCGTATCCTCGGCATGGGCGACATCGTGTCGTTGGTCGAAAAGGCTCAGGAACAATACGACGAGGAGGAGACGCGCCGGCTGAAGAAAAAGCTGGTCAAAAACCAGTTCGACTTCAACGACTTCCTCACGCAGATCAGCCAGATCAAAAAGATGGGCAACCTCAAAGACCTGGCGGGAATGATCCCCGGCGTGGGCAAGATGCTCAAAAACGTCGAGATCAACGACGACGTATTCAAACAGACCGAAGCGATCATCCACTCGATGACCCCGGCCGAACGCGCAGATCCGTCGATCATCAACGGCAGCCGGCGCCAGCGCATTGCGACGGGCAGCGGTACGACGATGCAGGACGTGAACCGCCTGCTCAAACAGTTCGAGGACACGCGCAAAGTGATGAAAAGCGTTGCCGGAGGCATGCCTAAGATGCCCAAAGGATTTAATCCGAGGGGCTTCAAACGATAAAACGCAGACCCGGCGAAAACGGCACGTCACCCGTTCAGCCAACCGCCGCTTTCAAAACAACGCAGGTAACACTCTATCATCCTTGCGGTTGCGGACCGTTTCCGACTGCAAACCGGACCGGGCCACAGCCATTGTAAGACCGACGTATATATCGCATATAAAATCAACGACAACATAAAATCACTGATATGACTATCATAGACGGGAAAGAGGTCGCAGCCAAACTGCGCAAGGAGATCGCCGCCGAGGTGGAAGCCTGGGTGGCCTCAGGACACCGCGCACCTCATCTGGTCGCCATCCTGGTCGGCAACGACGGAGCGAGCCAGACTTACGTGGGCCACAAGGAGAAATGCTGCGCCGAAGTGGGCTTCCGTTCGACGGTGCTGCGCCTCGACGAAGCGATCAGCGAAGCCTACCTGCTCGGAGAAATCGCCAAACTGAACAACGATCCCGACGTGGACGGATTCATCGTACAATTGCCCCTGCCGAAACACATCTCGGAACAAAAAGTGATCGAAGCGATTAACCCTCGCAAAGACGTGGACGGTTTCCATCCGGTCAACACCGGACGCATGATCTCGGGCCTGCCCTCGTACCTGCCCGCCACGCCGGACGGCATCCTCGAGCTGCTCAAACACTACGATATCGAAACCTCAGGCAAGAACTGCGTCGTTATCGGCCGCAGCAACATAGTCGGCCGTCCGATCGCAAACCTGCTCTCGCAAAAAGGTTGGGACTGCACCGTTACGATGTGCCACAGCCGCACCAAAAACCTGAAGGAGGTGGTCCGTGAAGCGGACATTATCATCGCGGCGCTCGGACAGGCCGAATTCGTCACGGCCGATATGGTCAAAGACGGGGCGGTGATCGTCGATGTCGGTATCACACGCGTCAAAAGCGACAAGACCAAATCGGGCTGGAAACTGCTCGGCGATGTCAAATTCGATGAAGTCGCGCCCAAGTGCAGCTACATCACCCCGGTACCGGGCGGCGTCGGTCCGATGACGATCATCTCACTGATGAAAAACACGCTGAAAGCGGCCCGCAAGGAAGTCTACAAAGACTAACCTCTTCCGGCATACCGGCACATCGTTTCGGCACCGACCACGCGGAAGACTCGTAAATACAGGAGTGTAAGAACGATACACGAACAACCCGTGACCGAAAATTCCAATACAAAGCGCTGTCTCAAAACAGAGGCAGCGCTTGCTTTATTTTCCGGCTAAACCGGTGGCAAACAGTCCGAATTCTGCAATTGGGATTGATTTTACACTTTTTCCTCCCGTCGTTTTCTTGTCCTATTCTATCTATTTCCTGCACGCACATTCCTGCATCGCCCGCAAGCTTCCCGAATCTTCCGCAGGTTTCCGGGGCCGGGTTATTTCCTCAATTTTCGAAAAAAGCTGCTGACCAACTCCCCGCATTCGGCTTCGAGTATCCCTCCCCGTACCATTGTTTTCGGGTGGAACACGGCCTGAGAGACCGTCGAAACGCCGCGTTTGGGATCGGCGGCCCCGTAAATCACGCTACCGACCTGCGACCAATAGCACGCGCCGGCACACATCACGCACGGTTCAACCGTTACATACAGACGGCACTCGGACAGGTATTTGCCCCCGACCGAAGCGGTGGCCGCCGTAATCGCCTGCATCTCGGCATGCGCCGTAGGATCGTTCAGCGTTTCGACCAGGTTGTGTCCGCGACCGACTATCCGATCGCCCCAAACCACCACGGCTCCGATCGGAACCTCTCCCAAATCGAACGCCCTGCGTGCCTCGGCAAGCGCCTGGCGCATGAAAAAATCGTCTTTGTTTTGTATTTCGTTCATTAGAAATTTATACCTTTGAAACTTGTTTGGAACGGCTAAATGGTTCGGTCTATTTTTTTTACGTTCGAGCCGGAATGACAAAAATATAAAATTTCCGATATAATGTACAGAACCCACATCTGCGGCGAACTCCGCAACACGAACCTCTCACAACAAGTCACCCTCTCGGGTTGGGTGCAGAAAGTGCGCAACCTCGGCGCAATGACCTTCATCGACATCCGTGACCGCTACGGCATCACGCAATTGGTAGTCGACGAGCACTCGCCCGCCGAGCTGAAAGAGACCGCCGACAAACTGGGCCGCGAGTTCGTGATCCAGGCGACCGGCAAAGTGGTGGAACGGGCTTCGAAGAATACGAAAATCCCCACCGGTGAAGTCGAAGTGGTTCTCGATTCGCTGAAAGTCCTGAACGCTGCGCAGACACCGCCCTTCACGATCGAAGACAACAGCGACGGCGGCGATGACCTGCGGATGCGCTACCGCTTCCTCGACCTGCGCCGCAACCCGCTCAAAAACGCAATGATCCTGCGCCATAAAATCGCACAGGCGACCCGCAACTACCTCGACGAAAAGAACTTCCTTGAGATCGAAACGCCCTACTTGATCAAATCGACTCCGGAAGGCGCCCGCGACTTCGTCGTGCCCTCACGCATGAATCCGGGGCAGTTCTACGCGCTGCCGCAATCGCCGCAAACGTTCAAGCAGCTGCTGATGGTCTCGGGCTACGACCGTTATTTCCAAATCGTGCGCTGCTTCCGCGACGAGGACCTGCGGGCCGACCGTCAGCCCGAATTCACACAGATCGACTGCGAGATGTCGTTCGTCGATCGCGACGACGTGCTGGAGCTGTTCGAAGGAATGGCCAAATACCTGTTCAAAAACATTCTCGGCATCAACATGACCGAACAGTTCCCGCGTATGACATGGGCCGACGCAATGGAACTCTACGGTTCGGATAAGCCCGACATCCGCTTCGGAATGACATTCAACGATATCACCTCGCTGGCACAGGGTAAAGGTTTCGGCGTATTCGACTCGGCCGAATATATCGGCGCCATCTGTGCTGAAGGATGCGCCACATATACCCGCAAACAGATCGACGAACTGACCGAATTTGTAAAACGTCCGCAGATCGGTGCGAAAGGAATGGTTTACGTCCGTTGCGAAGCCGACGGGTCGTTCAAATCGAGCGTCGATAAATTCTACTCGCAAAGCGACCTGAGTGCCTGGGCTGCCAAATGCGGCGCCAAACCGGGCGACCTGTTGCTGCTCCTTTCCGGGCCGCGCAAGCAGACCCTCAGCGCACTGTGCGAGCTTCGTCTCGAAATGGGTTCGCGCCTGGGGCTTCGCGACCATGCGAAATTTGCGCCGCTGTGGGTGGTCGATTTCCCCCTGCTGGAGTGGGACGATGAGACACAGCGTTTTTACGCCATGCACCATCCGTTCACCTCGCCGAAATTCGAGGACCTCGGCCTGTTCGACACCGATCCGGGCAAGGTACGGGCCAATGCTTACGACTTCGTAGTAAACGGCGTCGAAGTGGGAGGCGGTTCGATCCGTATTTTCGACTCGGAATTACAGCACAAGATGTTCGAAGTACTCGGCTTCAGCGACGAATTGGCCGAAGAACAGTTCGGATTCCTGATGAATGCGTTCAAATACGGCGCACCGCCCCACGGCGGCATCGCTTTCGGCTTCGACCGCCTTTGTGCATTGTTCGGCGGCGCCGATTCGATTCGCGATTACATCGCCTTCCCGAAGAACAATTCGGGCCGCGACATGATGATCGACTCCCCGTCGGAAATCTCGGACGAACAGCTCAAAGAGCTTGCGATCGCGGTAAAAAAATAGGCATCCGCTATTTTTTATCGCTTTTTGCAACCGAAAATTTGGAGGTAAAAATATTTTGCTTATCTTTGCACTCGCAATCAGGAACAAGGATTGCAGCAAAGAAGGGAGCTTAGCTCAGTTGGTTCAGAGCGTCTGCCTTACAAGCAGAGGGTCGGGGGTTCGAATCCCTCAGCTCCCACAAAGAAAATCAAGGACTTACAGCAATGTGAGTCCTTTTTTTATTGCTGTATTTAAGGGTGCTTTCAGGGGGTTGTTTAAACTGGTGTTTAAACCGAGAATTTACCGTGAATGCAACTGTAGAAGTCATCTGCTACAAATCCAAAGTCCTGAATAATGGCAATCACCCTTTGATGCTCAGGGTGACAAAGGACAGAAAAACCAAATACATCTCTTTGGGCATATCCATTCCTTCGAAAGAATGGGACTTCACCAAAAATCAACCTAAACCTAATTGCTCTAACAAAGAACATATCGAAAAAATCATTCTTACAAAGAAAACTCAATACAACTCCAAAATCATTGAATTTACGGCCAACAAAAAAGAATATACCCCGCAAATTCTTGTTGATGCTGTAGAGAACACTCTAGCCCCTAAAACCATCGAAGAGCTATATTGCAGTCATATCAAAACCCTGATTAAGACTCAGAAAATTGGCAATTCGCAGGTCTATAGCTACTCTTTAAGATCACTCCGTAAATTCACCGCAGGCAAATTGAACATTCCCTGTAGTGCAATCTCTCTAGATTGGTTGAAAAGTTATGAGAAATGGCTAAAAGAAAAATCATGCCAAGGCAATACTATCAGCCAGCTATTCAGAACTCTAAGAAGGATTTACAACTTGGCGATTGAGCAGGGATATGCCAGTAAAGAGGCCTATCCATTCGACAAATTCAAGGTCAGCAAATTCAACACCCCAACTGCCAAAAGAGCCATCGAGAAAGAGGAAATACTCAAAATCATGGCAGCAGACCTATCTGACAGAGACTTCTACACCCGTTTCAGTCGAGATATTTTTGTATTCAGCTATTTGGGCGCAGGAATCAATTTCACGGATATAGCCCTGTTGAAACACTCCGATATCAAGAAAGAGCGGATATACTACACCCGCAAGAAAACGGGCAAAATCATCAACTTCAAGCTCTCTGAGCAGGCATTGGAGATTATCCGGCGCTATGCTTCGCCCTTTTATGGCGACGATGACTATATATTTCCCATTCTGAACAAAACAGAACATACAACCCCTTTACAAATAGATAACAGAATACACAAAGTCATCGGACATGTCAATAGCAAGCTCAAAAAGCTGGGCAAAGAATTTGGCATTGACAATCTGACCACCTATGTTGCCAGACACACCTTCGCAACAGTATTGAAGCGTTCTGGGGTCAATATTGCCATTATTTCAGAATCTCTTGGTCACTCTGACCTGTCCACTACCCAAATTTACTTGGATAGCTTCGAAAACGACCAGATAGACGAGGCGATGCAAAATCTGTTGTGACCGGGGTGTAAGCGGGTAAGCAAGGTAAGCAAAAACACAAACTTCACCCAAAATCTCACTCCATTAACCATATTCCCGAAATTGCGACGAATAAACAGCAAGTAAAATAGTCATTTTCAATAAGATTTACTCTAATTTTACATCTGCAACAGCCCTAAAGGGAGATGTGCACTTGATTGTTTCAAATATTTCATATCTTTGTTTTGCTGTCTATTAGATAGCAGACATATTTGAACACAAGAAAGTGTTTAGTTCTATTCTTGCTAGTGAACCTAGGAAATTCATCGGACAAGAGAATAGGCAAATCTCTCTCATGTCATATCTATTATGGCGTGGGCTGTTGCTTATTTCATTGTCAGGGCTTCCTAGGGCCTACTAGCTGAAATGAGTTAGCAGTCCCACGCTTTCTGCAATTATAAACCATCTTGTTTGGGGCTGGCAGGAGTAACATTCTTGCTTATGAGTTCTATATCTAGTAACAACCTAAACATTAATCTAAACCAGAACATGTGGCTAGCTCTGATAGGGCTTAGCGCAATGGGGCTTTCTGAACATTATCGTTTGTGTGTTACATTCTGGTTTGGCTTTATCCTAACTTGTTTAAGCATTTTATCGCTAATTCCATCCTTGATTGCCTATACAAAATCTTATTGGCAGCATAAAATGTCAAAACAATAAAACAGCAAATTATGAAACTCTTTTTACTTTTCCTTATTATTGGCAGTCTATTACTAAGCTGTAATAAAGACCCTAATCTAGAACCACCAAAACATGATGATTATGAAGTCATAGACTTTGATGATTATGCCTTCCAGCTTTATTGCATTGAAAACTTCGACCTGAATAAGGACGGACAGATTCAATATTTCGAGGTTAAAAATGTTGAAGGCATCGATGTTACCAAAAAACAAATTAAATCACTAAAGGGGATAGAGTATTTTACAAATTTAGGGGTATTATTTTGTAGCATGAATGAAATACAATCATTAGATGTAAGCAAAAATTTACGTCTGAACACTCTTTACTGCTCTAATAATAAACTATCGGCTTTAATATTGGGTAGTAAAAAGCTTCTAACACAGCTGGAATGCGACAACAATCTACTTCAAAACATCGATGTTAGCCAAAATGACCTTTTGAGAACTTTCGTCTGTTACAATAATTTATTGACAGCTTTCCCCCAAGGCTTACTGAATACCCCTAATCTGCAAGAGTGCATTTTATATAAAAACAATATTACAGGACAACTTCCGACGGAAATAGGCAACTTGAAAGAATTGAAAACATTAAACATTGCAAATAACAAACTAACTGGCAAAATACCTCAAGAAGTCTCAAGCCATCCGAACTGGAAAATATGGAATCCTATGGTCAATATTTATCCGCAACAACCTGGATATGGCTTCGAATTCAGCCGAGAACAAAAAATTGCAATGGAAAAAGAAGCTCTGATAGCGTTGTACAAAGCAACGCATGGAGATAATTGGCAAAACAACACCAATTGGCTCAGTAACCAACCTGTTGGAGAGTGGAAAGGAGTAAGTACAAATCGAGAGGGTTTGATCACATTAATACATCTGGGGAACAATCAGTTATCTGGAAACATTCCTGATGAAATTGGAAACTTGACAAACTTGTATACTTTGTATTTGGGTGACAATCAGTTATCCGGAAACATTCCTGATGAAATTGGGAACTTGACAAACTTGCGAGATTTGGATTTGGGTGGCAATCTGTTATTTGGAAACATTCCTGATGAAATTGGAAAACTAACAAACTTGCAAACTTTGTATTTGGATGGCAATCAGTTATCTGGAAACATTCCTGATGAAATTGGAAATTTGACAAAGTTAGCAAGCCTTAATTTTAACTATAATCAGCTTTCTGGCAGTTTGCCCACATCCGTAAGCAGACTTACACAATTGACCAGCAATTACAGTTTCCAATTAATAAAAAATAATTTATCAGGGGTGATCCCCAGCGAGATAAAGGACATGCCCAATTGGTCGACAATAAAAAGTGGGCTTGCGCCCCAACAACCCGGATATGGATTCACCAATCTGGATTAATCTTTCAAGCCTCATCTTCGGATGGGGCTTTCTTTTAATTCCCAATCTTAGATTATGCACCTGCCCATCACATACTCCATCCAAACCATAGGACTACCAGTAATCCCCGTTAAACTCTTCAATGCAGAGAACCATTCTCTACTCTTAGTAGATACAGGATCAGACCGCTCTATTATGGATATAGCCGTATATAACCACTTTAAAGATAAAATCACTAACTCCGAACAAGGCCAAAATATCATCACAACCAATGGACAAACTTCATCCACCCTAATTGCACAATTCATCTTCACCATTGATGACTCCCTGAAATTCTCCGAACCATTTACCTGCATGGATTGTAGCGTAGGATTCAACCAGATAGAAAAGGAAACAGGCTACCAACTGCATGGAATATTAGGTACTGATTTCTTGGTAAAACATCAATGGAAGATAGATTTTGAAAAAATGCAAATACACACTTAGTGCTATGTAATTATTAGGACTAAGTGTGTATCTTTAGATGAACTATATTGATTTTATGAACCCTCAAAGAACCACCCCTAAATGGATCACCTCATTACAGCCTGATGAAGTCTTTGTATTCGGTAGTAACCTACAAGGACTTCATGCAGGAGGTGCAGCTAAATTAGCTATGCAATGGGGAGCCGTCTGGGGAAAAGGAGTAGGATTACAAGGACAAACCTATGCTATCCCTACTATGCAAGGGGGTGTAGATACTATCCGCCCCTATGTCGATGAGTTTATATCACTTGCAAAACAACACCCTAACAAAACATTCCTCGTCACAGAGATAGGTTGTGGAATAGCAGGATTTACCGTCGAGCAGATAGCACCTCTGTTTAAAAAGGCTGTCGATGTAGAAAACATCTACCTGCCCGAAAGATTTTGGACTGTTTTATGCTGAGATACACACTTAATTAGCCTTATTCATAAGACTATGTATGTATTCCATCTTTCACCCCCTCTAAATCACTAACCCAACAGACAATCAATCCCGTAAATAAGTAATATCATTACTGTTATTACCCCCTCTAATAGCTAATGAAATAGAACAGGATCAATCTATTTATCTATATAACTGCAATATTTCCTATTCGTTTAAGGGAATCTTGCAAAATTTCAGCCCAAATATATCCCTATTACACCCATTATGATAGGAAAAGTTAAAAGAGGACTATTCGTTTAAAAATTCCATGCGGGTAAATTTTCAAATTTTACTAAGTGGATTTGAGCGCTCCCTACTCCACCATTACCCCCCATTAATTCTTGACGAGGGGATAGTCCCCCCGCCAGAATCTTTTAATCCTAAAATCTAGTGGGTATGGAAAATCTTAAATTTCTCAACACTCAGAGTGTAGCTCAGTTCAAAGCCAACGTACAGACGGATGAAATCAAAGTCCTGCGTAACGAACAGACAGGCAAATGCTTCTTCTCCTATGGCAGTGGGACAGGTGCGGTAACATCCAAGTATCCTGAGTCTCCTTTGAACAATCCGGTAGTCTCCGAAGTGGCCTCTACCGAGACGGGAGAAACCTTCTTTCTGCTCCACAACGAAGGTGAAGGCGGAGCTACCAAACTGGAAGTATTGTAAACTTATTTTATTAACTTTCTCTGAAGGACTGTATTGAGAGAAATAGACTCAATACAGTCTCTTCTTTTATCATAAATTTACCGTGCAAGAGGATTCAAGTGTTAAAATAATGATCGACCTTTGAAATAGAAATTAATAAATTTAATATAAACAATATGACATTCAAGCAGGAAATACCATACGGACATTATTTTTATCATCTTTGATAGTAGCCTTAAATTCATCTATTATGAAAGAGATCTATGATTGCCATAAAGATTTTTTAGTGTTTCAGAAAAAGTTTAACCTTTTACAAAATGAACCATTAACTGAAACAGATACACGATCTAAAATTATAGATAAAATATTTTGTGAAGTTTTAGATTGGACTGAAGAATCTATTGATCGAGAAGGACATATTGAAAGTGGATTTTATGACTATTGTTTTAAAATTCCAGGATTTGGTTTTATTGTAGAAGCTAAAAAGACTTATGTAAAATTCTCACTTCCCACTCAACATAAGAGTACTTCTGTAAAAATATTTGCCCAGTCTCATCCTGATATTGTCACTCAAGTAAGAAAATATTTATTTGACAAAAGTTTACAATACGCTGTAATTACCAATGGACATCAATTTGTTATTGGCAAATTTGCTAATAGCGACGGTACTGACTGGAAGGAAAATAAATGTCTGATTTTTAATGGATTTGATCAAATCAGTGAACGATTTGTCGAATTCTACAATTTACTCTCCAAACATTCCCTATCTGAAAACGGAGGATTAAATGTATTTTTTAATGAACTCGTCATCACAAAAGGAAGAACAATCATTTCGACCGTGTCTACCAAAGATTCGGAGATTGTTCGCAATTCATTAAGTGCTGATCTTACCCCAATTATTGAAAAATTATTTGGTGAATTACATGACGTCGATGAAACAATAAATAAACAACTAATTAAAGAGTGTTTTATTGAAAACAAAGAAATAAAGAAACATAAATCTGAAATTGAGAGATTATTTGATGATTTGCCTCCGAAATTAGAGAATATTTCTCAGGCAAGAAATACCGAAAGTATCGTAACACAAGTTACAACACAAATCAGTGATGATACATTGAAGTTTCAGAATCCTCCTAACCCAATAATTTTAGTAGGTTCAAAAGGTGCTGGCAAAACTACATTTATCAATTATCTATTTCAAAATAACGAAATTAAAGATACATGGCAATCTCATCCTTATATATATATCGATTTTAGGCAATACTCTACTATAGATGATAATAACTTCAGCAATATCATCCATAAAGATATTTTAGAGCAAGTCTATGAGAAATATCCTCAATTAGAATTACATTCATTAAAAGCATTAAAAAGTATTTATCACAGCGAAATACAGCGTAACGATCAAAGCATATGGTTATATGATAAAGAAAATGCACTTGATATATATCAATCAAAATTAAATGCTTTTCTTGAAAAACAACTTGAAGATCCAGATACCCATTTTTACAAGCTATCCCTTCATCTAATTACCAAAAGGAGGATAAGATTATGTGTTGTTATAGACAATGCTGATCAATTCAACAATAAAATACAAGAGAAAGTATTTTTATTTGCTCAAGCTCTTAATCGAAAATCTAGTGTCACAATAATACTATCCTTGCGTGAAGGATACTATTATAAATGGAGATTTCGACCTCCTTTTAATGCGTTCCCTAATCATGTTTATCATATAACAGCTCCTCCCTATAAAGAAGTATTGCAAAAACGGATTGACTATGCACTCAATCAGCTAGAATTACCTGGACATACCGAAGGTATTATAAGCAACCAGAGTCGACTGAAAATAGATAATGATTCCGTTAGAAGTTTTATGCTAAGTTTAAAATCAAACCTATTTGACATAAACTCTAAAATATTAAACTTTATTCAAGAAACAACGTATCCTAATATTAGAGAAGGTTTAGAATTATTTAAACAGTTCCTTATTTCTGGACATACGGAAGTATCAGAATATGTAATACGGCAAAAAACTAATCCGGATTCTCGATATCAAATACCTTATTGGGAATTTATTAAAGCTGTTGCTTTAAATAGTCGAAAATATTATAACCATCATATTAGCGTTGTGAACAATCTTTTTTATCCTGCCGAAGGGAATCATAATCATTTTACTAAAATCAAAATATTAAAATTTCTTGACCATCGTTTAACACAAGAAGGTATTTCTGAGCAGTTTATAAATACAGGAGAACTATTGAATGTATTTACTGATGTAGGATACACATCGAAACTAATTGAAAGAGAACTAGTCGAACTATCTCAAAAAAGACTTATTGAGACAGACAGTATGATCTCAGACACAGAAGATGAATCATATGGAATTAATATGGAAGCTAGTATTTGCATATCCATGAAAGGGCATCATTATATTAATTCTCTGATATTTGAATTTCCATACATTGAATTAATATTACAAGATACTCCTATTTTTGATAGTGCAATGTTTGAAGAAATTAAAAATTCTTTTCCTCTAGCATACAACAATGGTAAACGAGATTTAAGAATGAGAGTGGAAGTTGTTGAAAAATTCCTAGCGTATTTAGAGTATACTGAAAAATCGGAGCTTCAATCAAAAAATATTTTGGGCTATGATATTATTGGAACAATTAAACATAGAGCCTCACGGGATATGGACAGAATTCGGAAAGTACTGGAATCTGGAACAAATTAAAATAAACCAAGGATTGTTCCCTGTGTAAGACAATCCTTGGTTCGCTTTTAAATAGTCTTCATGCTAACTATTCTCAAAAAATGTTGGTTAAAATGAAAAATGAATATAATATATTACAGAGCTAAGATATTTCTATAAAATACGATTTTCATAATAGTTTAAAACCTCTAGTTGGTAAATCTCAATTAGAGGTTTTTATGTTATCGTAATACAAGCGACCAAATATCTTTCAACCTAAACATGTAGTTATTAATTTAAAAACCATCTTAGTATGCAACTTAGACCATCCACCCGCAGGGAAGCTAAAATGAAACTGGCCCTGCAAGGATCATCCGGTTCCGGCAAAACCTATAGCAGCCTGCTGATAGCCTATGGAATTGTATCGGACTGGAGCAAAATAGCTGTCATCGACACAGAGAATGGATCTGCCGATCTCTATGCACACCTCGGAGAGTACAATGTATTGACATTAGAGGCTCCCTATACCCCCGAAAAGTACATACAGGCCATTGATCTGTGTGAGGCATCGGGGATGGAGGTGATTATCATCGACAGCATCTCCCATTGTTGGGATTACCTGCTGGACTTTCATGCGAACCTACAGGGAAACAGCTTCGCCAACTGGGCTAAAGTAACTCCCCGACAGAACTGTTTTATCCAGAGAATCCTTAACAGCAGATGTCATGTGATCTGCACCATGCGGAGCAAGCAGGATTATGTACTGAGTGAACGCAACGGTAAAATGGTTCCTGAGAAAGTGGGGTTAAAGGCTGTTCAAAGGGACAATGTGGATTATGAATTTACCCTTGTATTCGATCTGGACATTAAGCACAATGCGGTAGCCTCAAAAGACAGGACAGGATTATTTATGAATAGACCTGAGTTTGTCATTACTCCACAGGTAGGAAAACTTATCCTGAATTGGTGCAATACCACATCTGCGGGTAAGCAGGGTAACCAAATTCCACAACTTTCAGCAAAACATTCTAATTATCAACAAAATATCCAAAACTATGGAAACTCAACCGCAACTCCGACAGCTTCGTAATAACACAACTATGCTTTTTAACAACCAAAATCAGCCTGTTGAAAGCATCGAAACTTCTGTCATGGATTCTCCTGTAACAGAAGAAGAAAACCCTTTTATTGAGGCTAAAAATACACCTATTGTCGAAGTGGTTAACTCTGAGAACAAACCTAAACACTTCATTGAGGCCAATACCAAAGAGGTTAGCCTGTATCACCTAAAAAATGACTGCATCATCCCTGTATTCAGTAAGGACAATGAGATTACCATATCCCACAGCAGGTTTATTGAAACCCTCTGGGAATGCACCCAAAAGCTATTTAAAAATGAACGGATCAAAGAGCCTGAGATCAGGGTATCCCACATCATCAAGGGAAGAACTCCCGAAGCTATCTATAAGCCCGTCAAGGAGCTGACTGATGCAGACAAGACCATTTACTACGAAAGAATGGCCTTTTGCATGGAGATTCCAACCATTACGGAAACTGTTGGAGGGAACACCTTATCTCTGACAGTTGGAGGCGTAAGAGCCTATAATCAGGAGAACCTTTACAGTAAGAAAGGAATTGAGAAGTTTAAAATCTTCATTGGATTTAAAAATATGGTCTGCTGCAACCTCTGTGTCAGTACCGACGGACTGTGTGATGAAGTGAGGGTGACCAATGTCAATGAGCTGATGACTAAAACCATCGAACTGTTTGTCAGTTACAATGCAAAGAACCATCTAAATCAGATGAGGAAATTACAGGATTATAACCTTACGGAGAGCCAGTTTGCACAACTGATTGGCAAGGTAAGGCTATACCAGTATCTTCCGGCCAAAGAGAAGAAGTTGTTGCCTGAATTTGAGTTTACTGATACCCATGTGAATCTGATCGCACGGAATTTTTATAGGGATGAGAACTTTTCTTATAGTCCCGCTAAGAAAAATATTAATATGTGGCAAGTTTTTAACTTATTTACAGAGGCTAACAAGTGCAGCTACATAGATACTTTCCTTAGTAGAAGCACCGGAGCAACCAATTTCACACAGGGAATCTGTGAAGCTTTGGAAGGAAAAGAAGGATATGGGTGGTTTATTCAATAACCTACTACCGGAGGTTCAAGGAAGTTGCGCAAATTGCTTACCCCGCTTACCGGAGATGCAAATAAAAAAGGGAGGCTCCATCATCGGAAACCTCCCTTTGCTTGTTTGCTGTCGTCATGTAATTGTTTATTGCTGTTTACGTGGTTTTGCGTTTAACGGCGTACATCCAGCGGTCACCTTTCTTTACTCGCAGGAAACCTTTAGCCCGGAGCACTCGCCCTAAGCGTTGGTCCGACAGTCCCCGTACTTTTGATGCGCTGGCAATCACTTGCAGAATCTGCGTGGTTTTTAGATACTCCGGATCGTCTTCCTCGGAACAAGGCTCGAAATAACTCATCAACTGCTCCTCTTCAACGCTGATGGTGCGAAATTCCTCGTTGCTGGCGTTTAGTTCTGCGATTTCATCCTGATCGAACCAATACTGAAAACCAGACCGGAACAGATGCAATGCCTGAGCATACACCATGGCCAGCGGAATTTGATGGTCGGGATTGATACGATCCACCTCGAAGCAGAGGAAACGTCTATTCCCGGTCATATCCATAAGGAACTCTTTGTGATTGACCGAACCGGCAAATGAGGCCCTTCTCACATAGTTTTCGTGGGTGTAGGCGTAAGCACGGCGTAGGTAAATGTGCTCCTTGGTAATCAACTCCTTGAGCGCGTCGATGTTTTTTCCACCCATATTCTCCAACTCATCCATTACGATCAACGGGCATTCCGAGAGCTTCACTGATGAGTCTTTGTCGCGTAGGTTCAACATTCCAGCAAATTGGTAGCGTCTTAACTCATCAGGCAGGATTCGACCGAACCAACGGGTTTTGCCGATGCCTTGCGCCCCGCTGAAAATGATCGCCGTGTGATTAACTACTTCGTTATCAACAAGGCTGCCAGTAAGAGCTACAAGCCACTTGCAAAAGCACTTCAGCCAGAACTCCGGGTTTGAAGTCCCTACTGTACTGGCCAACTGTTCGATATAATCCGTTCGCCCGTCCCACGCAGGGAGGTGTTCGAAATATTCTCGGTACGGGTCATAAGGTGGAACAAAATCCGAAGCAAGCATCGTTCGCAACGTTGTCATAGAGCAGGAAAGCCCTTCGTACTTGATCTTGCGGAGAACCGTGTTGTAATCATAATCGCGCATATCCGTAAAAACCTCCTCTGCCTTGTCAAGAGGCTTCCACTCGACTTTGTTCGTGGCCTGATTGTAACGAAACCGATACCGAACTTTCAGAAACGCTTCGATCTGTTGGAGTACCCCACCATTAGCGCCCGTAGCCACAACCTCAATCTTTGGCTCTGAAACTCGTCGATCTTCATGTACCCCGTTCAGGAGGTCATCAATAGCTGCACTATCATCAGGAGTGATACCGCCAATTTCGCGCGGTATAGGCCGCTGTTCTGCAAAATTACTCATAGAGACCTCCTTTCTGCATTTTAGGGTTCTCTGCAATAATCGCCGCCAGCGTGTCCTTTAAAATAAAAAAATTATTCCCTAGCTTCCGCAAAGGCAATAATCCACTCATCCGCCAATTATAAAGCGTCCGTTTCGAAACTTTTAACAGTTTCGACAGATCATCCAGATCATAAAATTCAGCTTTCTTGCATCGTGCTGACAATTCTTCAACTTTTTTCACCAGTCCATCGATCCTTGAATCGAGAGAAGAGATGAGCGCAGTTAACGCCTCTACTTGATTTTTTTCATACTTAACACAGTTTTCCATAAGTCAACAGGTTTAAATTAAACAAATAATCATTTTTCATAGTTATGAAAATTATGGCCACAACTCCCAATGGCCGTTAATATTCATTGTGCTAAGCAGGGAGTTATACCCAGCATTCCTTAAATACGCCAAAGAACCTCATTTTGTTTCAGCCTGACTGAAAACCTACACGTTATACCTGTCAGCAACATCCTGTAGGATACTACAAACATAATAATGACATCTCATTTTTTCCAATTTTTTGCTGCCCTTTTCCTCTTTTTTCTACTATGATACTTTACAACCCTTGTTTCAGGAAGCACTTTCCGATGAATTGTAAAAACTGCTTACCGCGCTTACCCTGTTACCCTAATCTACATTCTATCAATAAAGAAAAATACAAACCCTATTTCAGTTTCCCCATTAATTAACCATACACTACGTTTAAACTCAGGTCTATCCTGCAAAACGACGCCTCCCAAACAAAGACACAAATAACTAATAATCAACATTATATGAGTCTGACTTAAATTTACCATACCCCCTTACAAGCAGAGGGTCGGGGGTTCGAATCCCTCAGCTCCCACAGGATAAAAGTAAAAAAGCCGCTTTTGAGCGGCTTTTTTACTTTTATCCATTTCCCCTTCATGACGGCAAACAAACAATTGTAAAGCCTCTATCGTTCCCACAAACAAATCCCCCAGTCAGCTGCAACCGACTTCTTTGCTATTCCATTAAACAACGACCTTACGCAACCGATATCCTTATATCGGTCATTCCGTCAGGGATGATCAAAAAATTATTGTATATTGGAGTGTGTGCCACTGCCAATTACAGAAAATAACAACTGACAAACGAAGCGGTATGTCCAAAAACATTGTCATCACCCCTTGGCACTGCCTGGTCACGGCATTAGGATGGTTACTCATCGTTCCTGCCGCATTTTCGCAAAACCCGACAACAGGATTTCATTTACAAATCGGTCGACGGACACGACATTCGCGCAACCCTCTATCTTCCCGAACCGCAAGGAGCATACCCCGTTTTGATCTATTTTCACGGAGGGTCGTTTACATTCGGGAACCGCGAACAAGGATTGGAGCAGGTTCTTAAAGAAAAATTACTGGCGAATAGCATAGCGATCGTATCGGCCGATTACCGACTGGCACCGGAAACCAAACTCGGAGAGATCATGCAAGAAAGCGGAATTCAATATCTGACCGGATCGTTTTATTTCTACAAAAGCAATTCAACCGGTAGATCATACGCAGTCACTGCCCAGAGGAACGCTGCTGCACATTTGCAGCAGCGTTTATTTTTGCTTCCCGGGACAACGATCTACAAATACAATCCCTGTAAAATCAGACGGTTCGCATTATCGATCACGCTCTGTTCCAGTGAAGCCAGATAAATTTGGGTGGTCTGCTCCGACCGGTGACCCAGCCCTTCGCTGATGATCGTAACGGGAATCTGCATCTTACGGGCAACGGTCGCCCAGGTATGGCGGGCGACATAAGAAGACAGATGGCATTCGAGGCCGAGCAGGGCGGAAAGCTCTTTCAAGTGTTTGTTGTAGTAACTCAGTGCACTGCGATAACTAAGATACGCACGGCCCGGATCCAAAGAGCCAATAATCGGGAACAGGTATCCCGAGCAGGCCAGTGGCGCATACTGCGCAATAATCCGCTGCATGCATTCCTCCACCCGGATATGCAGCAATTGCCCGGTTTTCCGGCGGGCATAGGTCAACAGGCCGCCGTGGACATCGGATTTACGCAGATAGGCCATATCGACAAAGGCCATTCCCCGACAATAAAAACTGAACAGGAAAAGATCACGTGCAAAACAGAGCGATGGGCGGCCTGAGAGATCGAGTTGCTGTAACCGCACCACGGTCCCTTCATCGACCGCCCGTTTCCGGGTCTTCTCGATACCTGTATACACATACTTGAACGGGGTGGACGGAGATACAAGTCCTCTCTCGACCGCCTTGTTATATACCGAGCGCAAAATGCGCATATAGAACGAAACGGTATTGCGGGTGACGGAACGCCGTTTAAGCCACGACTCGTAATCGCAAATGAGTTCGGACGTAACCGACCGCAGGGGAATATCCCGTCCGCAACGGTAAAGGGAAAAACTGTTGCGGGCCCGCTGATAGTTCTGGGCCGTACCGTCACGCCCCACCGTCTGCAACCACGCAATCTGGACATCGAGAAAAGAAAAAAGTGTTACGGACCGGTGTCTTTCTACAACATTTCGGAAACTTGCGTTTTTACCTGTCTTCATCGTTTTGACAATATTAGATAAGATTTCGCCAAAAGTAAACCACATATTTTTCCCGCATAAATTTTCAATGTTCCCAAGCCTGCAAGACAAAATCGAACCCTACCTCAAAAGGGGGACGGCTCTTTTCTTTCTTTGCGCTATGCAATCTCCGCCTATCTCACACTAACCCAAATCGAGTACTACAACACCTCTTTGGAAGTCCTCAAGTCGCTCTATTCCGAACGGGAAACGAACAACGTTCTGGAGTACATGGAGAAACACGGCAAAACCCTGTTCGCCCCGGTCGCGGCAAAACAACCTGCAGTATCCTGCAAGGTGTTTCCGTTTAATTTCGTACCTTGCATTCTCCGGCAGGGCCCGCGACAATACGGCAACCGATAAAAAACGCAACGATGGCACACGGACATGCACACACCCACGAGCACGGACATGCGCACGGACACGCACTTCCCGCGCCCGAACAGGTAAACAAAGCCTTTATCATCGGCATCGCGCTCAATCTCATTTTCGTACTGGTCGAAGCGGCCGCAGGCTTTTGGTACGACTCGCTCGCGCTGCTTTCCGACGCCGGACACAACCTCAGCGACGTCATCAGCCTGGTACTGGCTCTGCTCGCTTTCCGGATGGCCAAGGTGAAACCCAACAGCCGCTACACTTACGGCTACAAGAAAAGCACGGTACTCGTTTCGCTGCTCAATGCCATCATCCTGCTCGTAGCGGTAGGGATCATCCTGGCCGAAAGCATCGAGAAGCTGCGCAATCCGCAGCCGATCGCCGGCGGGGTAATCGTCTGGGTCGCGGGCGTGGGGATCCTGATCAACGCGTTCACCGCCTTCCTGTTCCTCAAGGATAAAGAGCGTGACCTGAACATCAAGGGCGCTTACCTTCACCTGATGGCCGACGCCCTGGTATCGGTCGGCGTCGTGATTTCGGGAGTGATCATCAGCTACACGCACTGGTACATCATCGATCCGATCATCGGCATTGCGATTGCCATCGTCATCCTCGTATCGACCTGGAACCTGCTGCGCGACAGCCTGCGTTTGTCACTAGACGGGGTCCCCGCTGGCATCTCCGCGGAAAAGATACGCAAACTCCTGTTGCAGGTAGACGGGGTACGGGAAATACACCACCTCCATATCTGGGCGCTCAGTACGACCCAGAACGCCCTCACCGCCCATGTGGTCGTCGCGTCGCTGGAGGACGGAGAAGCGGTAAAAAACCGAATCAAAGAGATTTTGTCCGAAGAACATATCCCGCATGCCACGCTGGAACTGGAAACGGCCGCCGAATGCTGTACCGACCGCACCGATTGAATCCGGCAAGGAATTTGCGCATCCATATTCAAATCCGACACAGGACACAAGGCAGGTAAGTGCTTTGCACCCAACATCAAAAGAGCCCTGCCGGCGTTCTTTCGGAAACGACGACCGGCATGCCGGCAAAACCACCTGACACATGAAACGAATCGCCATCCTTTCCGCCAGCGTTCGCACCGGACGGCTCAGCCACCGGGTTGCGCTCTACCTGGAAAACTACTTCAGACAAAACGCACTCGCCGACACCGAGCTGCTCGACCTGAAAGCCTACGATTTCCCGCTTTTCCACGAACGACTGGCCATGCAGGAACGCCCTTCGGACATGCTGATCGACTTCACCAACCGTTTCAACGATGCCGACGGACTGATCATCGTCTCGCCGGTTTACAACGCAAGCTACCCCGCCGCGCTGAAAAACGTTATCGACCTCTACTACAAAGAGTGGAAGCACAAACCAGTCGGCATCGTATCGGTCACCTCGGGGAAAGTACCCGGCATTGCCACCGTACAACAACTGCAGGTACTGTTGCTCAAACTCGGTGCGCTGGTGGCTCCGGACCTTACGACCGTCATCAATGCCGGATCGGAATTCAACGAGCAGGGCGAACCCCGCTCGGCAGAACAGGCATCCGCCCTGATACTCCCGATGCTTAACGACTTGCTCTGGCTGACGGACAAGAACTAAACGCATCCCGGATTCGAATCGAGAAGAGCCCTGCTTTCCTGCAGGTCTGTTTCCCTGAACCGCCCCGCGTTATGGGCACCCGGAAACTTTCGGCGCGGCCCCTCATGCTCCCATCGGAATAGAGACCGGCATTTCGCAACGCGAACGAAACCCGAGCCAGACTATGTGCGAAAATAAATAAGCACAGGGAACATCCGAATTTGGACGGGAGGTCGGATTTCGTGTCAAAGATTGCTTTTTTGCACCAAAATACCGTCCGGCAATAAGCTCCGTACACCGAAATACGAAAGATTATCATTATCTTCGGGACATGACCGACAAACTGACAAAACAGCTGTTCTTACTATTAGCGGCGGGATTGCCGCTTGCATCCCACGCTTCCCCGCCCGAAACCGGGCTACAGCCGATACCTCTTTACGGCGAAAATACACCGGCGGAGAGCAATGGAATGTCCCGCGAGGGCGTGACCCTGACCGCAGACATTCTGACCGGAGCCGCCGATGCCGACTACTTCCTGCTGAAACCCGATCCGGATAAAACCACCAGCATGGCTGTCGTGATTTGCCCGGGCGGCGGATACGGTTGCACATGCTACGGTTACGAAGGGCTCGGCCCGGCCGAGTGGCTTCGCGAACAAGGTATTTTGGCGGTAGTGCTGCGCTACCGCGTACCGAACGGCCACGGCTCGATTCCTCTGGCCGATGCGGAACAGGCCCTGCGGACGGTGCGCAGTCATGCTGCCGAATGGGGCGTCGACCCGTCACGCATCGGCGTCATGGGCTTTTCGGCAGGGGGACACCTCGCCGCAACCGCATCGACACTGCTCACCGATCCCGATACGCGACCCGATTTTACAATCCTGTTCTACCCGGTCATCACGATGGATCCCCAATGGACACACGGAGGTTCCCGAAAAAACCTGCTCGGAGCGAATCCCTCCGAATCGGCAACAGAACGGTACAGCGCGGAAAAGCAGGTAACGGACGCAACGCCGCCGGCCTTTATCGCAGTGAGCAACGAGGACAGATCGGTCTCGCCGGTAAACAGCGTTCTCTACTACGAAGCATTGCACAAACACCGTATACCTGCCGAATTGCACATATTTCCGGAAGGCCCGCACGGTTTCGGGTTGAAAACGGATTTTCCCTACCACGACGAAATGGTCGGATCGCTGGCCCGTTGGCTGCGCGAAATCAATGCCGGAAAATTTAGCGCCGTACGCTGACCGCTCCAAGCCGGACAACAATTATCCGACCACGATCGACATATTCCGGGAGTGTCCATCCCCTTCCCCGTTGTTACTTTCGGGACAGAACCCCGTTATAGCAATAAAACAGCCGCGCTAAGGACAAACTGTACTGGACGTTATAACCTTTATAAAATATCCGACCCATTCCTCCGGCCTCTCCCTTCGGGGCAATATAAAAGAAATGCAATAAGTTTATTTAATTCACCGGAACGGGAGGCCATGTAAATGGTCTCCCGTTCTCATTATCGGTGATCGCCGACGATGCCAGCAAGGTGAGTCATAAATTGCAGGGTTATCATATTCCAAGGGGTCACGCCGTCGGAGCCGTACCTGACAAGCGTTTCACCCCGCCGGATTACAGTCAATCCGCTCAGGATGAACCATCAATCGAATTGCATCTGAAACCGGGAATCGTGGCCGACGGCGTTACTCCAGCAACGCTATACCAAACGCGGCCATGGTCGCCGCCCCCTGGTCGAGGGCTTCTTCCCCGGGATTGAATGTTCCCGTATGCAGTCCTCCGCCCGACGTTCCGTCGGGACCGGCTGTACCGAGCCGGAAAAAGAGGCTCGGATAGCGCTCCGTATAATAACCGAAATCCTCGGCCGTCATCCGCAGGTCGAGCGGGATGATTCGTTCGTCGCCCCACATTTCGGCTGCGATCCGTTGCGCCCGGCGGGTCAGCTCCGGATCATTCACGACGCAGGGATAACCGTCGGCAATATCCACGTCGGCCTCTACCCCGTAAGCGGCGGCAACTCCCGCCGAAATTTCGCGGATGCGCCGCTTGCCCTCTGCACGCCATACCTCGTCCATCGTCCGGAACGTCCCTTCGAGACGTACTTCCGACGGAATGATATTCGTCGCCCCGTCGGCAATCACTCGCCCGAACGACAGCACCGAAGGAACCCTGCTGTCGATATTGCGGCTGACCACCTGTTGCAAAGCGGTAATCAGCGCTGCGGCGGCCACCACCGGATCGTTCAGGTTGTGCGGCAGTGCACCGTGCCCGCCACGGCCGCGTACCGTAATGCGCACTTCATCGCCGGAAGCCATGTATTTGCCCGGACGGAACCCGAGCTGTCCGAGCGGAATCTCGGCGCCCACATGCTCGCCCACCACAGCCTGCACCCGGTAATCACGGAAAGGGTCTTCGGCCAGCACAAGGCTCGCCCCGCCGGGATCCACCTCTTCGCCCGGCTGAAAAAGACCGAATACGGTCCCGTCGATTTCACTCCGGCGACGGTTGAGCAGGATCAAAGCTCCCAGCAGGCAGGCTGTATGCATATCATGCCCGCAGGCATGCATCACCCCTTCGTTACGCGAAGCGAACGGCAATCCGGTCTGCTCGCGGATCGGGAGCGCATCCATATCGGCCCGCAATACCACGCACCGCGACAAATCTCCCCGTCCTTCGATCTTAGCCAGGATACCCGTTCCGGCAATCGGACGAAATGAAATCCCTTCGGCGGCAAGCTGCCCGGACACGTAACGGGCCGTTTCATGCTCGGCGAACGATAATTCGGGATGTTCATGGATCGTCCGGCGGAATGTAACGGTTCTCCCGTGTAACTCCCGGGCCTCGGCTTTCAACTCTTCGAACTGCTGACGGGTCATATCTTCGGATTTTACAATCTATTTCTCAGGACTGAATATATTGACGGATCAGTTTGCGCAACAGCTCGACCGGCATGTTCCTGCGCCGCGCGTACGTTTCCAGTTGCTCCGCATCGATTTGTCCGACGGAAAAATTCCGAGCTTCGGCGGATGCAAAGATCAAACCGCAGGCAGCGGGAGCAGGTTCCATGTCGAAATTTTCGTTCAGGCGCATACCTATCGCGGCTGGCACACCGAGCAACCTGAAGACGGTCTCCCGGTACGAACGGTCAGGGCAGGACGGAATGCCGAACGCCGGACGGATGCCGGGATAGTCGCCCGCCAATAACTCCTCCGTACTCAGTTGCCCTTCCTGTTCGATCCCCCACAAATGGATGCGTGCGTAACGGTGCAACTCTTCCGCGAATGCCTCGCACAGCCGGCCGGCGAGCAGTTCGGCCAATTTGGCCCGGGATTCGCTGCCCTCTTCCCGGCAACGGGTTATCCAGGTTGCCAATCCGTCGCCGAGTGTCAACGCATACAAGCCGACACAATCGGGCGCATCGCCGTCTACCGGCGCTACGAAATCGGCCAGCGAGAGATTGACCGCCTGAGAGGTCTGTTGGTTGCGCAACTGGGGCAGGCGGTGAAGCTCCCGGGTGCATGCCGTATCTTCATACAGCACGATATCGTCGCCGTCCCGCCGGGCCGGATAGAGTGCCACTATCCCGCGGGCATGCAGCACCCCGCTTTCCGTTACTTCATCCAGCAATTGCCGTGCGTCGTCATAAAGCTGCCGCGCCTGAACTCCCTTCACGGGATCGTCCAGCAAATCGGGATAACGGCCCGGCAGACCGGCCAATCCG
>ERZ791603.430-NODE-430-length-37578-cov-10.330704_pt1 | contig 37578 bp, 49 predicted proteins | sample MGYA00509966_ERZ791603 | MGnify/ENA primary metagenome ERZ791603 (study PRJEB30046, sample SAMN00791931) | human gut metagenome | study: EMG produced TPA metagenomics assembly of the A metagenome-wide association study of gut microbiota in type 2...
CGGTATCGCTGGCGGCGGAGATGGTCAGCGGGAAGCCGAGCGAGGCGCCAATGCCCCACAGCAGCACCGAGATGCCCGCCACCCAGGGGTTATCGACGAAGATGATCAGGCCTATGCCGAGGGCGCCCATCACTGCGCTGCCGCGGACCACCGCCACCCGGCTGTAGCGATCGATAAACCAGCCGCCGGTAAAGCGGCCCAGCGTCATGCCGAGGGTGAAACCGGCATAAATCAGGGAGCCGGAGGTGGGGCTAAAGCCGTGGCCATCCACCATCAGCAGCGGCAGCCAGTCGTTGGCCGAGCCTTCGGCAAAGGCCATCGCCAGGACAATGACGCCGATCAGCAGCAGCTGCGCGTCGCGCCACACCGGCAGACCTTTCGCCTCACCGTGGGCGACTTCGGCGGCATTTTTACCGGTGCCGTCGGGAATGGCGCGGATAGCAATGGCGATGGGCAGGATAGCCACCAGCGCAGCCGCCAGGATGTGCGGGGCGGCCGGCAGACCGAATCCGGTCACTGCCATGCCCACCCCGGCGCCGAACAGGGTGCCAAAGCTGTAGAAGCCATGCATCATCGGCAGCACCGTTTTATTCATCTCCCGCTCGATGGCCGCGCCTTCGACGTTAATAGCGACCTCTGCGGAGCCGAAGCTGGCGCCGAAGATAGCCAGACCGAAGGCGAACAGCGGGGCGGAAGTGACCCACAGCGCCAGGCTGAGCACCAGCATGCCAAGCACGGCGAAGGACATGGTGGTGCGGATGACCTTGCGGGTACCAAAGCGCTTCACCAGCCACGCCGAGCAGAGAATACCGCTCATCGACCCCACCGACAGACCAAACAGCACCACGCCCATCTCTGCGGTGGATAGCGCCAACAGATCGCGGATCGCCGGCGTGCGGGTGGCCCAGGAGGCCATTAACAAGCCGGGGATGAAAAAGAACATAAACAGCGCCCATAGCCGAAGCTGCAGCGCTCTGCGCGAGGATTGCGTCGTCATCCGTAAACGCCTTAAAGGAGAAGAGTGAAGACAACAGTAGCAAGTAAGTGTACATTTGTACATAAACCGGAAGAGGAAAATCATGGCCCGTAGACCAAACGATCCGCAGCGCCGCGAGCGCATCCTGCAGGCGACGCTGGATACCATCGCGGCGCATGGCATCCATGCGGTGACGCACCGTAAAATCGCCACCTGCGCGAATGTGCCGCTGGGATCGCTGACCTACTATTTCAGCGGCATTGAGGCGTTAATTGAGGAGGCGTTCAGCCTGTTTACCGCCGAGATGTCGGCGCAGTATCAGCAAGGCTTCGTCGGGGTAACGAACCGGGAACAAGCCTGCGATGCCATCGCGGATCTGATCTTCAGCGCCCAGGTGACCACGGCGCGCAATATGGAGCTGATGTACCAGCTGTACGCGTTCTGCAGCAGTCAGTCGGCGCTGAAGGCGGTGATGCAGAACTGGATGCGGCGCAGCCAGCAGACGTTGGAGCAGTGGTTCGCCCCCGATACCGCCCGCGGTCTCGACGCCTTTATTGAAGGGATGACCTTGCACTTTGTCACCGACCGCGCGCCGCTGTCGAAGGCGGCAATCCGCATGATGGTCGGGCAGCTGGCGGGGGAGAGGGCGCAGGAAGAGGGGCGCTGAAGCGGCGTTTCACCCGGAATGGCTAAACGCAGGCAACAAAAAACCCATTTATGTAAATGGGTCAGTGAAAATAATGACTTGTAGGATAATCAATAAGTTAATTTGGTGGTGAAAGGTGGCGATTACGGGGTATTGCCAACCGCTGCCGCCACTTTGTCGCCACTCGGTGAGTAAGGTCTATACCTATTAACGATTTTATGTAACATTCATTACATATCAATAAAATCATCTATGAAAATGAAACCGCCGGAGAGTTACATCTATCTTAGGATAGGCACAAACATGCGAAAAAAACAGTGCTTAGATCAATAATGAAATAAATATTATTGATGTGCATGTGCAAATAAATGTGTTGAATTCTGAAAAAGTTTGTAAGATGAAATTGGATAGCAAAATATTTAAAATTTAACTCTTTTAATAAGTTATTATCATGAAATGTACAATTTTATTACCTCTATCATTAATGTTAGCTGGATGTGCTCAGGCACCTAAGCCGCAACCTAATTATTATGAAATGGGGAGGCAAGCAATGCAGGATACATTGAATGCAGACCCGGATTACCAGCTATGTGCTATCGCAGCGCGTAAAATGGCAGATCAGCGAGTACAGAGTGCTGAGACTGCGATGAAGCTCTATCCGGTTGACCACGTTGCTGAAAATGACATGATTAATGGGTTGAAGAAAAGAGTTTCCCTCAATTGCTATCAAGGGATTGAGGATCGTAAGGCAGGTAAACCGAATACATCATACTCTGCCCGAAAAGAAACACTTAACTACGAACAGCAACTTATAAAACAAAAAGACACAACCAAAGGTCAAGTCATGGCTGTAGAGTTTCAAGATATTATATTGAATGGTTATCAAATGGGGTACGAAAATGATCCTTCATTTTAGATTATAAGAAAAAAACCATTAAGAGACCTTATGATTCTTATTGTTGAAATAATCTTATGCTCTACAATTGAGGCTATTATTTTTAATTAACTATAAAAAATTACCATAAATATGCCTGTCTCATAGCAGGCATTTAACTCACTTTCTTTTCGATTGAGCTAGATGGCATGGTCGACAGGGGATTAAAGCGTAGGGCTGTCTCAAGATGGTCAGGTGCAAGATGAGCATAACGCATTGTCATTTTTATGTCGTGGTGGCCCAGGATTTTCTGAAGGGCAAGGATGTTTCCACCTGACATCATAAAGTGCGCTGCAAACGTATGGCGCAGAACGTGAGTCAGTTGTCCTCGGGGAAGCACGATGGAGGTTTTATCCATCACAGATAAAAACTGGAAGTAGCAGTCAGTGAAAAGTTTGAAGCCGTCTAGGGCAATGATTTCCTCATACAACTCTTTGCTGATCGGAATGCTGCGGTTCTTTTTGCCTTTGGTCCTGACGAAAGTGATTCGATACTTTGTGACTTGAGAGCGCGTGAGGTTCACTGCTTCCCGCCAGCGAGCTCCTGTACTGAGGCAGATTTTAACGACTAGAGCGAGCAGGGCGCTTTGGCGTTGGCAGTCATAAAGTAGCTCTGTGATTTGTTCATGCGTCAGCCAGGCCATTTCCTTCTCGGCAATCGTGAATTTGCGCATGCTTTCCAATGGGTTTGGCGCCGTCCATTCTCCGAGTCGGCCCAGTTCGCTAAAAACGCTACTCAGATAGCTTTGCTCCAGATTGATAGTTACCGGGCTGGCACCTTTCTTCCACTTCTCGCTAAAGTAGATTTCGCCCGTCAAGCGCTTGTCACGGTAATGTGCAAATAATTTTGAGCTGAGATCTGTAGCTAGAGGGTTTCCGAGTGCATCGACCATAAGGATCAACTTGTCGTAAACATGTTCGCCAGCGGTCAGGGATTTGCCGTGCAGTTTGAACCAGAGTTCGACGACGTCTTTCAGAGTCCGGCGATCCACCGATTCACCCAACCAGGGTTTAGCCTCTGTCTCATCCATCGTGTGGCGCTCAAAAGCCAGTGCTTCGCCTTTGGTGGCGAACTGCTTACGCACACGTCGCCCAGTACGCCCGGCGGGGTAGCATTCACAAATCCATTTTCCTGTGTCGAGTTTTCGTACTGCCATAAAAAAGCCCTCATGTCTGAGGGCTAAATTTAACTGTATGTTTGACCAGTGGTCAATGTTTGATTATTGTGAAATAAACATGAAACCTCATTCCGGTGATTTGTCAGGATTACTTGGTTTTATTTTTTCCTTAGCCGAATCCCATAAGGATTGGATTCCCGGAGGGAGTTCTGTTTTGTCAGAAAATGCGGAATTACCAGACATATTCCAGTCTTTGAATACTAACACAGCATCCTCTTTTGTTGATGTTGAGCCATAAATTTGTAGGAATACTTGCCCAAACATTAGTGCATGTCTTCTATCTTTTCTCAAGATTGACTCATGGGTATATTTCTTAGAGTTCCCAAGACATATATACGCTAGCCAGGAAAGGATAGAAATTCCAATTAACCCACGTGTAAAAAAGTATACTAACTCAAAGCCTTTAAGGTTATTAAAGTCAATGGTGGTGTAGAGCGTGTAAAATGATGCACATACAGCAAGTAATCCAAAAACACAGCCACAAAAAGCCCAGATTTGTGACATTTTAATGAAATATAAGTCATCTGAACTTAGTTCGCTTTTAACGCTGTCAACATAGCCGGGTATTTTTTCATCAATTCTCTCTTGTTGCACTCGACTTTGTAATTCGCTATTTGATGCTTCAAGTTGTTTTATTCTTGATACTGCTTGTTCGAGAAGCGCTTCCTTTTCAACGTTTAAACTTTCTAGGTTTTCATTTCTAAGAATCAATGTAGAGTTAAACTCTTCAACCTCCGCTAAACGGTTTGCAAACAAACGGATTTTTTCTCGATGCTGTCTTTGTTCTTTCAGGAAATCATCATCTTTGTTACTTTGATGCATTTTCCCTTGCTTAATGAATTGCCAATAGTATTTTCTGAATTCCTGAAGCTTCCCATGTTGTAATAAATTGCGCAGGTATGAACGTTCATCTTCACTAAAGTCATTTGATTTATCATTTAAAATTGCATGATAATCTTTCCACCCCATATTATCTTCTTCTTTAGATTCATCATTTTCATTGTTATTATTCTCGTGCATCATGTTTTATTCCTTTAAATATATTGTGAGAAAACGCAGCAGCATTTAGCAATCGCTGTGATGTCTTCAAGTTCACAAATAAAATCAGTCGTGTCAGATGTGATTTTTACTTTTCCATTTGGAACTCTTGTTAAATATCTCAAGCTTACGCTCCCTTCAATCTCAATCAACCAATGACCATCTGAAACATCATCATATGTTGTCTCCGCAATGAAAGTTTTCCCATCTGCTGATATTCCAATTGGGTTCTTCAATTCGGAAGGTAACAGAGACTGGTCAAATGCTAGGTAACCACCATCGTGTAATTTACCGTCAATGATTGTGTGGTGCTTAAGTTGGGCTACAGGGACGGCGTCACTGAGATATTTGGGGCCATTGCCGCTTGCGAGCCAGAGCAATGACGCTCCTGTTTCTAGGGCACATTGAATTATCCAGTCTGCGGGGAAGGTATCTCGCATGTATCTGTTAGCCAATGTACTTTTTGACACTTCTAAGTGGTCAGCAAGGGCCTGTCGTGTTGTAAACCCATATGCCTCGACCAATCGCTCAATCGCAGCCTTGCCACCCTGATTGGGATTTATTTTGATCTCATTTGGGTACTTTGATGTTGACATATCTCTTATGCGATCCTAGTATCAATTTCGTTCCCATTTGGGGACTTGTCACGATTACTACCGGCTCACCACAAGCCAATAGGAGATGTTGCATCATGACCCCTAACATTTCAATCACTCTGAATACGCCGCACGTCACAATCGAACGCTATAGCGAGCTGACCGGACTGCCAGTAGACACCATTAACGACATGCTCGCTGATGGTCGTTTGCCTCGCCACCGCCTGCGTAAGGATAAGAAGCGCGAGAAGGTGATGATTAACATTGTCGCGCTGACTGTAGATGCGCTCTCTGATTGCAATGTCGCTATTAGTTAGTTTCATTTTGCGAACAGAAGGAGCTGATAGCTATGTTTGATTATCGCATTTCAAAACACCCGCACTTTGACGAAGCCTGTAGGGCTTTTGCACTGCGTCACAATATGGTGAAGGTGGCAGAGCGTGCTGGAATGAACGTCCAGACTCTGCGTAATAAGCTGAACCCTTCCCAGCCGCACCAGCTCACCGCACCGGATATCTGGTTGTTGACCGATCTGACAGAGGATTCAGCGCTTGTAGATGGTTTTTTGGCCCAAATCCATTGCCTGCCGTGCGTACCTCTGAATGAAGTGGCAAAAGAGAAAATGCCGCAGTACGTCCTCAAGGCGACGGCGGAGATCGGGCACGTCGCTGCCGGCGCTGTATCCGGTGAGCAACTGACGACTGCAGGCCGCCGCCAGATTATCGACAGTATCAACTCTGTTACTCGCCTGATGGCATTAACCGCGGTATCGATGCAGGCGCGCTTGCAGTCCAGCCCGGCTATGGCTACTGCCGTTGATACTATGACGGGCCTTGGCGCGTCGTTCGGCCTGCTGTGAGATGCTTATGCTGACTAAAGAGCCATCTTTTGCATCGCTGCTCGTTAAGCAAAGCCCGGCCCCGCATTACGGTCACGGCTGGATCACTGGAACGGATGGCAAGCGCTGGCATCCCTGCCGCTCGCAGGATGCGCTGCTGGCTGACCTGTCCACCACGAAACAGGGGAAATCATGGCTATTGAAGGCGATGCTGCGACTGTTCCACTAAGCGCTGGGCTCCGCCTTAATGGATTAAACCACATCGCGGAATTAAGGGCGAAAGTGTTTGGCTTAAATACTGATTCAGAACTAGGGCGCTTTATTAGCGATATGCGGGAGCCACGGGATATTAACCATAAACAGAATGAGCGAGCACTGGCTGCAATATTCTTTATGGCAAAGATTCCGGCGGAACGTCATAGCGTCAATGTTAGTGAGCTGACGACTGACGAAAAGCGGGAGCTGATTAAAGCAATGAACCATTTCCGTACAGTGGTGAGCTTATTTCCAAATCGGCTAGCCATGCCGAATTAACCAACCATAGAAATTAAAGGCGTAAACCCGCCGGGCATTCCTTTGCCCAAATTCAGGAGAACGACCGATGCGAAATATTGAAACCCGATTCACCAAAAGCGGCCCAGATGATGCTGGTCTTAACCAGTTGCTGACGGATGCGCGTACGGAAGAACGCCTCGCGCGTGCTGCAGCAATGGCTGCCCGCCTCGATAGCCTGGCTAGCCGTATTACTTCCCGCCAGCTTAACCATGTTGAGGCGGCAGAACTGCTGCGTGTCGCAGCTGAACACATCCAGAACGAAGCGCAGGAGATCCACTGATGGCTGATTCTATGGACCTTGTACAGCAGCGCGTTGAAGAAGAACGCCAGCGCCATATCCACCACGCCCGCAGCCGAAAGGCTGGGGCTTCTTCTCTTGAGTGCGAGAGCTGCGGAATGGTCATCCCGGCAGAACGCCGCGCTGCAGTTCCGGGCTGTGATCTCTGCGTAACCTGCCAGGAAATTGCAGAGCTTAAAGGCAAGCATTACGTAGGGAGGGCTGTATGACTACCGAGAAATTAACTAATCCGCTTACTGATAGCGAATTAGCGCGACTGATTTGGGGCCTGAAAGCGGAAGGGTTTCACCCGCGCCTATTGGCTGGATTAGTAGAGCTGCAGCATCGCCGCAATGCTGACCAGCAGCCAGTCCCAGAGGTAATGATCTGTGATATGTGCGGGCACGATGCCTGGCTACAGGAGCACGGAACGTATGAATGCGATGAGGGCCATCTATTTGAGGTAAGACGCGCACCCATTTCAAAAGGCGGTGCAGCATGAACGTCATTCATGGTTTGAAAATTGGGCCGCTTTATTTCAATGCCGTATGTAATGGTGAGAAAAAAGCAGAGCTGAGAATTAATGACCGTAATTATCAATGCGGTGATTTTCTGTTGTTGCGTGAATGGGCGGGAGAATATTCGGGAAATAAACTGGTAGTAAAAGTTACGCATATATTGCCGCTTGAGGGATTGATCACCGCTGGCGGTAATTGGGTGATGATGTCTATTGCCCAACTTGACGAAAATGATATTCAGGCGCTTTCGATGGCAGCGGTTGGGGCACAGGAGTGAGCCATCACGATGTTAAACACCACGGCGGCGCACATGATGCCGCCGCTGCTTTTGCCTGGAACAAAACCCCAAAAGCGATTAACCCATACACGGACCCGGCGGAAGTTGCGCCGGTGTCTGCGCTTTCAAACCTGATCACTCTGTATGCCGCTGATAATGAGCAGGACCAACTGCGCCGGGAAGAAGTGAGTGATGAGGTCTGGGAACGCTATTTCTATAACGAAGCCCGTGATCCAGTTCTGCGTGAAATGGAGCAGGACCGGCTGATCAGCGGCGCCAAAATGGCACGTGAGCAGCAGCGGTTTAACCCCGATCTGGTCATTCTGGCAGACGTAAGCGCCGAACCATCACACATCAGCAAGCCTCTGCTTGAGCGCATTAAATATTTTCATGGTCTGGGCCGTCCGCAGGCCTATTCCCGCTATCTGCGCGAAACCGTCAGGCCATGCCTTGAACGGCTGGCGCGTGCGCGTGACAGCCAGGTGTCAGCTTCTTTCCGATTCATGGCGAGCCATGAAGGGCTGGACGGGCTGCTGGTTCTGCCTGAAATGAATCAGGATCAGGTCAAACGCCTGTCCACGCTGGTTGCGGCTCATATGAGCATGTGTCTGGAAGCTGCCTGCGGTGATCTCTATGCCACTGACGAAGTGAAGCCGGAAGAAATCCGCCAGGCATGGGAACAGGTTGCAGCGGAGGCGATGCGCCTTGATGTTATCCCGCCAGCGTTTGAGCGTCTGCGCCGTAAGAAACGCCGCCGCAAGCCTGTGCCCTATGAGCTTATTCCCGGCTCGCTGGCGCGTATGCTGTGCGCGGATTGGTGGTATCGCAAATTGTGGCAGATGCGCTGTGAATGGCGCGAGGAGCAGCTGCGCGCGTTATGTCTGGTTAACAAAAAGGCATCGCCGTACGTTAGCTATGAGGCAGTGATCCATAAGCGTGAGCAGCGCCGCAAATCGCTGGAATTTTTCCGTTCGCATGAACTGACCAATGAGCAAGGTGATACGCTGGATCTGGAAGATGTGGTAAACGCCAGCGCCAGCAACCCGGCCCATCGGCGTAACGAAATGATGGCCTGTGTTAAAGGGCTGGAGCTTATCGCGGAAATGCGCGGTGACTGTGCCGTGTTTTATACCATCACTTGCCCGTCACGCTTCCACGCCACGCTCAATAATGGCAGACCAAACCCGAAATGGACCAGCGCTACAGTACGACAGAGCAGTGATTATCTGGTTGATACTTTCGCCGCATTCCGTAAGGCTATGCATAAAGCCGGGTTGCGATGGTACGGTGTGCGAGTCGCTGAGCCGCATCATGATGGCACTGTGCACTGGCACCTGCTGTGCTTTATGCGCAAGAAACACCGCAAAGCGATCACGGAGCTGCTGCGCAAGTTTGCCATTCGTGAGGACCGCGAGGAGCTTGGAAACAATACCGGCCCGCGCTTTAAGTCCGAGCTAATCAATCCGCGCAAAGGCACGCCAACCAGCTACATCGCTAAATACATCAGTAAGAATATTGATGGGCGCGGCCTGGCTAATGAAGTCAGCAAGGAAACCGGCAAATCATTGCGCGATAACGCAGAGAACGTGAACGCCTGGGCATCACTGCATCGCGTACAGCAATTCCGCTTTTTCGGTATTCCGGGCCGCCAGGCTTACCGTGAGCTGCGACTGCTGGCAGGCCAGGCTAAACGCGACCTTCCGCCATTAAAACCCGTACCGGGAAAACCTGAACTAACGCCAGAGATTCTGGTGGCCCTTGCTAATGCGCGGCCTGTTATCGGCAATCCGCGTCTTGATGCTGTGCTGGCTGCGGCAGATGCCGGTTGCTTTGCCACTTACATCATGGCGCAGGGCGGCGTGCTGGTCCCTCGTAAACACCACTTGGTCAGAACAGCCTACGAGCTGAACGATGAGCCGAGTACCTATGGCGATCATGGTATCCGTATCTATGGCGTCTGGTCCCCTATTCAGGAAGGGCGGATTTGTACGCACGCGGTGAAATGGAAAATGGTTCGTAAGGCCGTTGATGTTGACCTGCAGGAGGCGTCAGCCGACCAGGGCGCTAGCGCCCCTTGGACTCGTGGCAATAACTGTCCCCTTGTGGAAAATTTGAACGAATCAGGGGCGGAAACTGCGCCAGCTGCACCTGATATAACGACCATGGATGACCAAACACTGCAGGAATACCTGCATGGAATGGGGAAAAAGGAACTGCGTGAGTTAAACACCCGTCTGCGGCTGGTAAAACCGAAGCGCCGAAGAGGCTATAAACAGGAAATCAGCGATCAGCAGCGTCTGCAGCTGGAGTATGAGCTGCAGTCCAGGGGCTTTGACTGCGGTGACAGGGAGATCGATTTGCTTCTGCGAGGTGGCAGTATCCCATCTGGCGCTGGCCTGCGGCTTTTTTACCGGAACCAGCGACTGCAGGAAGATGACAAATGGCGGCAGTGGTATTGATTTTCCTGATTATTTGATTTCTATCAGCGCTATCTGATTGAAAGCAAAAAATGGTTTTACAATTCGAAATAGCTACTATACTGTATATATAAACAGTGGATATACATACAGTTATTTGGTCGATAGTAGTGATAGGAGGGAAAATGCAGGACTACCTTTTGGAGTCGTTGAAGCTCCAGCGCATTGATTTTTTTATCAAGCTTGTAGCGGCTAGTGAGTGCAGTGATGAAGAAAAGCGGCTGGCTATCCAGTGGGTTTCAGAGCTGACTGATGAGTTGATGGCAAAAATCAGAAGCCATGAATATACCCGTTCTATGGATGTAGCCAGTTAACGTTGCAAGCGATAAAACTGGTTTTACCGCTTGCAACGTTGAACAACGAGAGAAACGAGGCGTTAGACCGTGAGTAAAAGTGACAGTAATTACCAGGTCGTTTATCGGGATGAGGTATTGCAAAAGTACGTTCCCGGCGGCTGGGTTCTGTTTCAGCGGGGAAAGCAATTCGGCGGCGGCTTCTGGTTAGGAAAAACTTATGACGGATTGTTTATGCTGGAATTTGAATACCCTGTTTCCCTTCACGATGGTGTTGTGTACATCCTCCAGCATACGCAGGCAGCGGCTAATTTTATGGATTTTGACGATGATTTTACGCTGACGTGACGATGTGGTGAGACTGCATGGCTATGCCGCATGAATCCGCATGATCGATTGAGGATCGTTTTAGCCGAGGCCCGCCAGAACTGGCGGGCCTTTCCGTATCTCATGCAGGTGCATGAAAACCACTGCATAAAGCGGGCAGGCGTGGCGGGGATACGAGCGCGCGCGTTGAGTTAAAATCTCTTGAGTTGGTGGCAATAAGAGGTATTTTAAACTGGAACAGTAGAACCTACCAACTCATAAGGACAATGATAACAATGCAAATAGTTTCCATTATAAATTACAAAGGTGGCGTTGGTAAGACAACCGTTACGTCTAATTTAGCCGCTGAATTAGCATTCAGAGGAAAGAATGTTTTAGTTCTGGATATGGATGCTCAAGCAAGTCTGACATTTTCTTTTCTAAGTCCCGATTATTGGGATGAACATCTAAAAAATGAAAGGACTATTAAGAATTGGTTTGATTGTATCAGTCAGGGAGAGCAAACAATGCCTCTTTCGACGCTGAGAGTTCGGCCTGAAACAGTTAATAATAGACTTGGTTCAAAAGGTGGGTGTCTTGATTTAATCTCTTCCCACCTCGGATTAATTAATGTCGATCTTGAACTTGCTACTCTTTTAGGGGGGGCAAGCCCTAGTCAAACTCAAAAAAAATATCTTAAGGTTCATGGCAAGCTTAGAGAGGAACTACAAACTTTAGCTGAGGAAATGAACTATGATATTGTTTTGATTGATTGTCCTCCTAATTTTAATATCGTAACGAAAAATGCCTTGATTGCATCGGATAAAATTTTAATACCGGCAAAGCCTGATTATTTGTCAACTCTAGGTATTGATTATTTAAAAAGAAGCGTCGATTCTTTGGTTACAGATTATAATTTTTATGCCAATAAAGATGAAGATTATGAAAGAGTATCTCCTGAGGTTATAGGGGTCGTTTTTACTATGATTCAAATTCATTCTGAACAACCTATTGCCGCGCAAAGACAGTATATTGCGCAGACTAGACGACTGGGGGTTCCTGTATTTAATGCTATTTTTAGGGAAAATAAAACTATTTTTGCTGATGCCCCTAGAGATGGAATCCCTGTTGCATTAATTGGCTACTCGCACTCAACCCACTCTTCTATTGTAGAAGAGATTGAGGACTTTGTTGATGAATTCCTTCAGAAGATTGGAGAATGACAGTGAGTAAAGCTAAAACTTTAACTGTGCTATTTCGTGAGTTACAAGATGCCGTTCTTGAACTGAATGATGGGGAGTTGGATAAGGTTATTTCAGGCGAATATCAATTTGCCCTTAAGGTAGTTAAGAAACGAGTTGGAAATAATACAAAGATAAATTCGGTAGATGATTTCAGCTATAATGAGTTGCTTGATTTACTTAACCAATGCGAATCAAGAGAACAAGGTAACGAGATTTTGTCGCGTGAGCTTAAAACTAAATCTGAGGTTGAGAAGTTTGCACGACATGTTGAAGTTGCTGTAATGAAAAGTGATAAGATAGAAAAGATTAGAGATAATATTATTGAATCAACAGTAGGTGCCAAACTCCGTTCCGTTGCCATTCAGAATAAAAAATAATCTATAGCCGCCATTTTGGCGGCTATAACTCATAACTCATAACTCATAACTCATAACTCAAGAATTTAATTATATTTTCACCAAGCCATATATTTAACTCTTCTAATCGCTTCTGAAGAGGTAATAGTTCATTTCTGACAAAAACATTAGCCGCCTTCTCCACATCCCCAAATCCCCCAACATTACTCGGCATAATCCCCATCATCTGCGGCGGAACGCGGTGCGCTGCCATCATGTCATCCCGGCTCACGTTCTTGATGTTCAGAAACTCATCCTTTGCCGCAACCTCTGACAGAGGGATGATCTGAATCCCATCCTTCTTACCGTTGGGCGAGTACATAAACAGGTTGCGGAAGTTGCCCGGCCCTTTGGCGCTTTTCATAGCTTGGCGGATGTTGTTCACGTCCTCCTGGTTTTGCGCGGCGTCAGTCATATACATGATAAAACCCGCATGACTGCCGTTGATGTAATACTTCCGGCGGAACAGCGTAGCGGACTCGTTCAGCAGAGCTGATGGGATGGCGGACAGGTATTCCGGCAGGCCGTAAATTTCCTGGTTCAGGTCCGGTTCCATCAGGTGGAAAATGCTGCCTTTGGTGAACTCATAGGGCTGAGTGGTCATGCCGTATTGTACAAACCAGTAGGTGTCGAGATCGAGCCCGCGGCGGGTGTATTTCGCCAGCGATGGCTCCAGAGACAGAATACCGCCCAGCCGGTTCGTCCGTTTCTCGAGGTAGGCGTTACCAAACACCAGATAGTCCTGCACAAAGCGGCTGAATGCTTGCTGGCTCAACAGCGGGTGTGGGATAAACGTGCTGGTCAGGATGTTGCGCTTAACGGCAATTGGCGAGCTGTGATGCACGGCGGCGCGGTAGGTGCGGGCCAGCCCGTCAAAGCTCACGGGCGGCTCATACCACTTATCCATCTGCACGCATTCCACATAGTCCAGCAGTTCGCGGCGGTCCAGCACCGGGATCGGATCGCCAAAGCTGAATGCTTCGGCGTGGGTTGTGTTCTTCTGCTGTGCGGCTTCCTGTACTGGCGCGGTGCTGATCAGGGCGTCGTGTTCACTCATCAAAAAATCTCCACAATGTTGCTGGTATTGGCGGCCTCGCCCTGCAGTGGTTCGTTAAACAGTGCGTGCATCGTTGCCCAGGCCAAATCTGCGTGGCTGGCTTCTTCACTGCGGCTGGCTTCATATGTCGGGCGGTTGCCGCTGGCGGTGGTGGCCCGGCGGATTGCCATAAAGGACTGTGCAATGTCGGTGTGCCCGGCGTCGAACTCCAGGCGGCGGTGGCTGATAATGTCGTATGCTTTGAGCACCAGGGCGTTTTTGACGTTCGGGTTATAGACGAACTCGCGGACGGCGGGGAAAAAGGCTTTGACGTTCTCATAGACGCCGTGGCCCACGCCGGTCGAGTCGATGCCGATATAGGTCACGTTGTATTGCTGCGTGAGGGCTTTGATAGCGTCAGCCTGGGCGCGGAAGTCCATTCCGCGCCACTGGTGGCGCTCCAGAATACGGAACTTGCCGCCCGATACTGATGGCGGGGCAATGACGACGCATCCGGCGCTGTCACCGTTCTGCGTACCTTTCGCCGGGTCATAACCGATCCAGACCTCACGCCAGCCAAACGGACGCAGCGCCAGCGCCTGAAAATCAGACCAGACTTCCCAGCTATCCACCATGCAGGCCTGCAGCTCGCTTAGCGGGAACACTGACGCCAGATCGTCAATAAATTCACACATCAGCAGGTTCTGGTATTCGTCAGGGCTGTATTCCATGCGCAGCTGGTCGAGGTCGAACAGGTTACAGCCACCGCGCACGGCATCCTCAACGGTGACGATCTGGCGGTATTGTCCATCCGGGCAAAGCACGCCGCGCGCCAGATTGGCGTGGGTCAGGTCAATATCTACCTTGTCAGTTTTTGCGCGGCCCCGATTGAACAGGGCGCCGGACCAGAACGGATAGGCGCTGTGGGTCAGGCTGGACGGCGTGGAAAAATAGGTTTGCCGCCATTTTTTGTGAATCGCCATCCCTGATGCCACTTTGCGCAGCTCCTGGAATTTCGGTATCCAGAAATATTCATCAAGGTAAAGGTTGCCATGGTAACTCTGCGCGGTGCGGGCGTTTGTGCCGAGGAAATACAGCGTGGCGCCGTTGCTGAGCGTCATCGGGTCGCCTTTCAGCTCCACATCAACCTCTTTGGCAAAGTCGATGATGTATTGCTTAAAGACGTGCGCCTGCGCCTTGCTGGCGGAGAGAAAGATTTGATTGCGCCCTGTGGTGATAGCGTCGATCAGCGCCTCGCGGGCAAAGAAATACGTTGCGCCTATCTGACGGGATTTAAGCAGGTTGCGGATGCGGTGCTTAACGCCCGCCTGCCACCAATGGCGCTGATATTCGAACATGCCGCCACGGAATATTTCTTCCAGCTTTTCGATCTGCTCGTCGGTGAAAACATTCTTTTCAGGCTGGCGGCGCGGGCCTTTGTTGCGGTTGGCAACTTTCGGATTCAAATCTGCCTCGTTCCCGCCATCGTTGAATTTCCCGATCCGGGCGTGACGCTCTGACTGACGTGCCAGCAGGTCAATTTCCTTAAAGTCTTTCCCTTCTTTCTGCTCCTTCATGATGAGCTGGCAATAGCGGGCTGCAGTGGTGAGCTGCATCTGATCGAGTGGGCCATACTCGCCCCACTTATCACGCTTTTTCCAGCTGTGAACGGTTGCAACTTTTTCGCCCAGCATTTCAGCAATGCGGGCTACGCGGTATCCCTGAAAATACAGCAGCATTGCCTGCCTGCGGGGATCGAGGTCTGCGGGGGTCATGGTTTCCATGGCTCAAACATACGGCCTTGATTGCCGCCTTTCCCTGACTGCGTTTTGTGTGGTTTATCGCACAAGGTGCGCGCGTTGTTTCACCCCCTCCATCACAGCAAACATAAGGCTCCAGTAAGTTTTCTAACGGAGCACAGCTCATGACAGTGAAAGCAAAGCGTTTCCGTATTGGGGTGGAAGGTGCCACCACTGACGGACGCGAAATCCAGCGTGACTGGCTGATTCAGATGGCTGCCAGCTATAACCCGTCGGTCTATACCGCGTTGATCAACCTTGAACACATTAAGTCCTACATGCCGGACAGCACTTTTAACCGTTACGGCAAGGTAGCGGCGCTGGTTGCAGAGGAAATCAGTGATGGCCCGCTGGCGGGCAAGATGGCGCTTTATGCCGATGTGGAGCCAACGGATTCACTGGTGGAACTGGTAAAAAAAGGCCAGAAGCTGTTCACCTCCATGGAGGTCAGCCCGAAATTTGCGGATACCGGTAAAGCCTATCTGGTAGGGCTGGCGGCCACTGACGATCCAGCCAGTCTGGGTACCGAAATGCTGGCTTTCAGTGCCAGCGCTGCGCACAACCCGCTGGCGAACCGTAAGCAGAACCCTGAAAACCTGTTTACCGCAGCTGCAGAAACGGTGATCGAACTGGAAGAAACCCAGGACGAAAAACCGAGCCTTTTTTCCCGCGTGGCTGCGATGTTCAGCAAAAAAGAACAAAGCGACGATGCGCGATTCTCTGATGTGCATAAAGCCGTGGAACTGCTGGCAACTGAGCAGCAGAACCTGGGCGACAGCACGCAAAAATCCTTATCTGAGCAGGCCGCCCGTCTGTCTGAGCTGGAAACTTCGCTGCAGGCGCAGGTCGATGCCTTTTCCGAACTGCAGCAGAAGCTGAGCCGGGAAGATAGCCGCAAAGATTATCGCCAGCGCACGCCGGGCGGCTCTGCGCCTGCTGGCTCTCTGACCAATTGCTGATGGAGCATAAAACCCGATGAAACAGAAAACTAAATTTGCATTCAATGCCTACCTGCAGCAGCTGGCCCGCCTGAACGGTGTGGAGGTTGAGGAGCTTTCCAGCAAGTTCACCGTTGAGCCGTCCGTACAGCAGACGCTGGAGGATGAGATCCAGCAGTCCGCTGCATTCCTGACGTTGATTAACGTCTCGCCGGTTGATGAGCAGTCCGGACAACTGCTGGGGCTGGGCGTAGGCAGCACCGTTGCCGGAACCACCGACACCACCAAACAGGACCGTGAGCCTACCGATCCGATGGTGATGGAGGACGTGGAGTATAAATGCGAGCAGACCAACTATGACACGGTGCTGACCTACGCGAAGCTGGACCTGTGGGCGAAATTCCAGGACTTCCAGGTGCGCGTGCGTAACGCCATCATCAAGCGTCAGGCGCTGGACCGCATCATGATTGGCTTTAACGGCGTGAGCCGCGCCAAAACCTCTGACCGTTCTGCTAACCCTCTGCTGCAGGATGTAAACAAAGGCTGGCTGCAGAAAATCCGCGAAGATGCGCCGGATCACGTTATGGGCAGTACCACCAAAGACGGCGTAACCACTAAAGGCGCGGTGAAAGTGGGTAAAGGCGCGTCGGGGCTGGATGACAAAGGCTACGAAAATCTGGACGCCGTGGTGATGGATGCCGTCAATGAGCTGATCGATGTGGTGTACCAGGACGATGACGAACTGGTGGTGATCTGTGGTCGTGAGCTGCTATCCGACAAGTATTTCCCTCTCGTCAACAAAGACCAGGAGAACAGTGAAAAGCTGGCTGCCGATCTCATTATCAGCCAGAAACGCATGGGTGGCCTGCAGGCGGTCCGCGCGCCGTTCTTCCCGGCAAATGCTCTGCTGATCACACGTCTGGATAACCTGTCTATTTACTGGCAGGCAGATACCCGCCGCCGTTCTGTCATTGATAACCCGAAACGCGATCGCATTGAAAACTATGAATCGGTCAATGAGGCGTTTGTGGTGGAGGACTACCGCTGCGCGGCCCTGGTCGAAAACATCGAGTACGGTGATTTCAGTACTCCAGCACCAGATGCCGGGGAGTAATGCATGAGCCTGAGTCCCGCAAGGCAGCACCGCCTGCGCGTTCAGGCTGAACAGGCCGCCCGGCAGGGCGGCAGTGTTCGCCACGCGTCAGGTTATGACCTGATGCTGCTGCAGCTGGCGGAGGACCGCCGCCGCCTTAAAGGCATTCAGTCCACGGTAACAAAGGCGCAAATCAAAGTTGAGCTGCTGCCTAAGTATGCCGCCTGGGCGGAGGGGGTGCTGGCTGCCGGAGGTACGCAGCAGGACGATGTGCTGATGTTCGTGATGCTCTGGCGTATTGATGCCGGTGATTATGCTGGAGCGCTGGAAATCGGGCGTCATGCACTGCGTCAGGGCTGGGTGATGCCAATTGGCAATCGGAACGTGCAGACGGTGCTGGCGGAAGAAATTGCAGACGCGGCGCAAAGCGCCCTGATTGCCGCAACGGGCTTTGACGCTGAGCCGCTTCTGCAGACGCTGGACCTTACCGCCGATCACGATATGCCGGATCAGTCACGAGCACGACTGCATAAAGCAATCGGCCTTGTGCTGGCTGAATCCAGCCCCGCATCAGCGCTTAACCACCTCAACCATGCGCTGCAGCTCGATAACCACTGTGGCGTGAAGAAAGATAAACAGCAACTGGAGCGCCGTTTGCGCGCCGCCAGTAGCTGACCGAACGTGCCCCGCGCACGGGCGGCACGGGGTGGCGAAAGGCAACGCCACATCAAAACCCCGTCCACCGCCCTCTAATCTGGAGAAAGCCGCATGAAGTTTGTTGCGCCCGAACAGGCACCGGAACAGGCCGAAGTCATCAAAAATACGCCGTTCTGGCCTGATGTTGATTTGTCGGAATTTCGCAGCGTGATGCGAACGGACGGCACGGTGACGGCACCACGTTTAAAGCAGTTGATCCTTTCCGCTATGTCAGAGGTTAACGCAGAGCTTTACACCTTCCGCCAGCGCCAGCAGATGCTGGGGTTTATGACGCTGGCGGATGTGCCTGCGGAGCAGCTGGACGGTAAAAGCGAGCGTATCCACCACTATCACAATGCTGTTTTTTGCTGGGCGCGTGCGCAGGTCAATGAGCGTTATCAGGACTATGACGCTACGGCGTCCGGCGTGAAACGAGGGGAGGAGCTGGCGGAGGCCAGCGGCGACCTGTGGCGGGATGCCCGCTGGGCTATCAGCCGGGTACAGGATGCGCCGCACTGCACGGTGGAGCTGATCTGATGAAAGTGCGTGCGTACCAGAATGACACGGTGGACGCGCTTTGCTGGCGTCATTACGGACGCACGCAGGGCGTCACGGAACAGGTACTGCAGGCAAATCCGGGGCTGGCTGAATATGGCCCATTTTTACCACACGGCCTGCAGGTGGAGCTGCCGGATATTGCCACCACGACCACGGTGCAGACCGTCCAGCTATGGGACTGAACTATGACGCTTGAACGAATCAGCGCCTTTGTTACGTACTGCATCGCCTTATTCATGGCGAAGCTTGGGAACTTTGATCTGCAGGCGGCAGCGACCATCACCGGAATGGTGCTGGGTTTGTGCATGTTTCTGGTCAGCTGGTATTACCGGCACAAGACCTATCAGCTGCTTGCCAGCGGAAAAATCAGCCGGGGTGAATATGAGTCTGCGGGCCGTTAAAAACTGCGTTATCGGTGTGGTGCTGGCGATTGCCGCCACGCTGCCGGGTTTTCAGCAACTCCACACATCGGTGGAAGGATTAAAGCTGATTGCGGATTACGAGGGATGCCGCCTGCAGCCTTATCAGTGTGATGCGGGTGTGTGGACTGACGGCATCGGCAACACGTCAGGCGTGAAGCCGGGCCGGACCATTACAGAACGGCAGGCGGCGGGGAACTTCATAACCAACGTGCTGAGGGTTGAAACCGCGCTGGCGCGCTGTGTCCTGGTGGATGTTCCGCAGTTTGTCTATGACGCGCTGGTGTCTCTGGCCTTTAACGTTGGGACCGGCAATGCCTGCAGTTCCACCATGGTGAAGTTTATTAATCAGAAGCGCTGGCGGGATGCATGCTATCAGCTGCCGCGCTGGGTGTATGTCAACGGTGTATTTAATCAGGGGCTGGATAACCGCCGCGCGCGGGAACTGTCCTGGTGCTTAAAAGGAGCAAAGGAATGAAAAATAAAATAGCGGTGGCCTGATGCGCATATTGGCGGCGGTGATAGCGCTGGTTCTGGCTTTGCTGGGCTGGCAATCGTGGCAGTTGAACAAGGCCCGGCAGACGATTGAGCTGCAGGGACGTGATCTGGAAGCCAGTAAGGAAAAACAGGCCCGCGCCAGTAGTCAGCTGATCGCGCTGTCTATTCTGACCGAAACCAACAACCGGGAGCAGGCGCGGCTTTATGCGGCGGCGGAAGAATCCACCGCGCTGCTGCGCCAGCGGCAACGGCGTATTGAGGAGCTTAAACGTGAAAACGATGATTTGCGGCGCTGGTCTGATACTCCTTTGCCTCCTGACGTTATCAGGTTGCGGGACCGCCCCGCGCTCGCCGGAGGTGCAGCTTACCGTGAATGGCTGTCCGAAAATAACGCAGTGCCTCCTGCAAAAGTCGTCAGCCAGGACTAATGGCGATCTGCTTACGGCGGCTGATGAAGCCGAGGCTGCATGGGCCATCTGCGCTGATAAGGTGGATGTGATTATTGCCTGCCAGGAGCGAAACAGTGAACAAGCCTCAATCCTTACGCCACGCGCTCAATAAGTCGGTGCAGTACGTCCGGGAAAACCCGGACAAGCTGCATATGTTCGTGGACAAGGGCGCAGTAGTGGCGACCGGCGCGCCGTCTATTTCATGGGAATACCGGTACACCCTGAACGTGGTGATAGTCGATTTTAGTGGCGACCAGAATTTACTGATGGCGCCGATCCTTCAATGGCTGAGTGTTAACCAGCCTGACGCCATTAATAACCCGGAGCTGAGGGAAAAACTATTCAGCTTTGAAGTGGATATCCTGCGCAATGATATTTGCGATATCAGCATAGACCTGCAGCTGACGGAGCGTGTTGTGGTCAGCGCTGATGGCGGCGTGTCGAGCGTGGAAGCCGTGCCGGAGCCGGAAAACCCTGATGATGCTATGTGGACGGTGAAACGTGGATGAGCTGCAGCAGGTTGATGCGTGGCTGACGGCGCTGCTGGCTAACCTGGGACCAGCAGAACGGAAGCGAATGCTGCGCGAGCTGGCGCAGCAGCTGCGCCGGACGCAACAACAAAACATCAGGCTGCAGCGCAACCCGGACGGTAGCGGATACGAGCCGCGCCGCGTCACGGCACGCACAAAGCAGGGACGCATCAAGCGGCAGATGTTTACTAAATTGCGCACCGCTAAATACCTGAAAGCGACTGCTGGCAGCGATTCTGCCAGCGTGCAATTTGAGGGCAGGGTGCAACGCATTGCCCGCATCCACCATTACGGCCTGCGCGATCGAGTCAGCCGCAAGGGGCCGGAAATCCGCTATACGGAACGCCGTTTGCTGGGTGTTAACCATGAAGTAGAGGCTATCACTCATGATATCATGTTACGCTGGTTAGCTATGTCGTGATTATTCAGCAGTAAGTTTTTTGATAATGTCATCTATTGGGTTTTTATTAAATGACCATTCTGATTTATCAAAGCCACATACATATATTTCACAGTTGGGAAGGGAGCGTTTTAATTCATTTTTTATCTTTGTTAGATAGATTGAATTAGATGCATTTCTAATTCCTATATATACTTCCTTAAAGCTTGAAGAAGGTATTTCCTGTATTTCAGAATCTCTTCTTCCGACGTTTCTTACAATCCTTACTTCTTCCTCATAAGACCAATAGGCTGGCTTGTATAAGAATGTTCTTTGAAATACTTCAAGTAAGTCTGAATTGTAATTGAATTGCATTCCTTCAAAGAAGCGATTGTTTTCAGAATTGCTAAAAGGTGTTTTTGGCCTTGTGGATGCATAGATTACACTACCGTATTTTGCCGGTATTATATTGCAACCATCTGTATTTAAACCAGCTTCATCAACATCTATGCCGAAAACAAAACCAGCATGAGAACCGTTTCCTTGATCGAGGGAAATCCAAGGTTCTCCATCAACTTTTTCCCCTTTAGCATAATGTGCCCACATCAATGGGTTTAGGGGGTTACGGGTAAGGGAAAGAATCCCATAGGACATGGATGCAGCTATTAATTTAATTGCTTGCTCATTATGGTCGGATTTTGTTCCGTAATGTAAGCAAGATAATTCAAAGGGATCATTAAATGATGATGGTTTTGAAAATTTTAATGTTGAGTTGTTTATTATTAACTTTGCTGTTTCGGAATCTACATACTTATATAAAATCATTTAAGCTTTATCTCTAGGAGAAAGTGGAGGTAATACTTTGGAGCACAATACTACTGCTTCATTGTGAGGTATACCATACAAAACTAGCAAGTTCCGGGATTGCTCGCGGTAATGCATTCTTTCTTCTATGAATGCACAACTAACCGAAATAATGCGCCTTATCACCAATCTGATCCGCACCGGTACGGTGATCGATGTGGACCGGAAGAACTGGCTATGCCGGGTGAAAACAGGCGACCTCGAAACCAACTGGATTAACTGGCTGACCTGCCGCGCCGGTAAATCGCGTACGTGGTGGAAACCGTCAGTGGGTGAGCAGGTTGTGCTGCTGAGTCTGGGGGGCAATCTTGAAACCGCCTTTGCGCTGCCTGCCGTCTATTCCAATCAGTACCCGCCGCCGTCTGATTCTGAGGACGGTAGCGTGACCGAATATGACGATGGCGGCTGGTTTGAGTATGAACCCGCCACGGGGCGCTGGTACGTCCGGGGTATCAAATCCATGGTGATCGAGGCTGCTGATAACGTCACTTTTAAAACCAGTGAGTTTGTGGTGGAGGCGGACAATACGCGGATTAACAGTGATGTGGTGATTAACGGCAGTGTTACCCAGGGCGGCGGGCAGATGAGTTCAAACGGCGTTGTGGCGGATAAGCACGCTCATGATGGCGTGAAAGCTGGCAATGACACATCAGGGGGGCCGGTATGACGATGTATCTGGGCATGAGTCAGGCCAACGGCAAAGCGATCACGGATACGGACCATTTGCGGCAATCGGTGAGGGATATTTTGCTGACGCCACAAGGCAGCCGGATTGCCCGCAGGGAATATGGCTCGCTACTTTCTGAACTTATCGATCAGCCTCAGAACCCGGCGCTTCGCCTGCAGGCCATGTCTGCCGTTTATGTGGCGCTGAGCCGCTGGGAACCTCGCATGACGCTGGATGCCATTTCTATCAGCACAAATTTTGATGGCTCGATGGTGGTGGAGCTTTCCGGGCAGCGCAACGATGGCGCTGCAGTTTCTCTTTCCATATCGACAGGAGCTGAAAATGGCAGTAATTGACCTTTCCCAACTGCCGCCGCCGCAGATTGTGGATGTGCCGGATTTTGAAGCGCTACTGGCGGAACGCAAGGCGGATTTTGTCGCGTTTTATCCTGCAGACGAACAGGAGGCTGTTGCGCGCACGCTGGCGCTAGAGTCTGATCCCATCGTTAAGCAGCTGCAGGAAAATACCTACCGTGAAATTTTGCTGCGTCAGCGTATCAATGAAGCGGCGCAGGCTGTCATGGCGGCGTATGCCATCGGCAGTGACCTGGAGCAGGTCGCGGCTAACAATAACGTCAAACGCCTGACAGTGACACCTGCAGATGATGACGCTGTGCCGCCGGTCGCCGCTGTGATGGAAAGTGATGATGCATTGCGCCAGCGTGTGCCGGAAGCCTTTGAAGGGTTATCTGTTGCAGGGCCATCTGCAGCGTATGAGTTTCACGCTAAAAGTGCCGATGGGCGCGTGGCTGATGCCAGTGCGACCAGCCCAGCCCCGGCGGAGGTGGTGCTTACCGTTCTGAGTCATGACGGGGACGGGACCGCATCAGAGGAACTGCTGGCTGCGGTGGCGCTGGCGGTAAACGGGGAAGATAAAAGACCGATTGCGGACCGTGTCACGGTGCAGTCTGCCGCGATCCACCACTACAGTGTTAAAGCAAAACTACATCTATTTGATGGTGTCATTGCGGGGCCATGCCTTGAGGCGGCGAACGCGAATTTAGCCGCATACCTGATTGAGCAAAAGCGCCTGGGCCGAAGCGTGCGCAGTGAATCTTATGGCGCGGTGTTGCGTGTTGCCGGGGTGGATTGGGTAGAAATGATTGAGCCTGCCGCCGATATCATCATGGACCGCACGGCATCCGGTTTTTGCGATGGGTGTGATGTATCGGTGGCGAGTGAGGGCGCCGGGAATGAGTAACAACACGCTCCTGCCGCCAGGATCATCAACGCTTGAGCGTCGCTTAGCGCTAACCTGCAGCGGCATTTCTGATCTGCAGGTTCCACTGCGTGACCTGTGGAACCCGGCAACGTGTCCGGTCCGCTTTCTGCCTTATCTGGCCTGGGCTTTTTCAGTGGACCGCTGGGACGAAAGCTGGGCCGAAAGTACAAAACGCCGGGTAGTGCAGGATGCTTTCTATATTCATCAGCACAAAGGGACGATCAGTGCCGTTCGTCGCGTGGTTGAGCCGTTTGGTTTCCTGATCCGCATTATTGAGTGGTGGCAAAACAGTGAGCAGCCGGGCACGTTCCGGCTGGATATTGGCGTACAGGACCAGGGGATCACAGAGGAAACCTATCTGGAGCTTGAGCGCCTGATTAGCGATGCAAAACCGTGCAGCCGCCATCTGATCGGCATGTCTATCAATCTGCAAACCAGTGGCCCGTATTACCTCGGCGCCGCGACCTATACCGGCGAAGAAATCACTATTTACCCGTATATCAATGAAACCATCGTTTCCGGCGGCACTGCGTACCATAGCGGCGCGGTCCACGATATCGACACAATGAGAGTGAACCCATGAGCGCAAAATTTTACACCTTGATGACGGATATTGGGGCGGCAAAGCTGGCAAGCGCTGCCGCGCTCGGTATCCCTCTGAAAATTACCCAGATGGCGGTGGGTGACGGCGGTGGAGTATTGCCGACGCCTGACGCAAAACAGACGGCGCTGGTTGCAGAAAAACGCCGGGCCGCGCTGAATATGCTTTATATCGATCCACAGAACAGTAGCCAGATTATTGCTGAACAGGTGATCCCTGAAACTGAGGGCGGTTGGTGGATTCGCGAGGTCGGACTGTTCGATGAGACCGGCGCGCTGATTGCCGTGGGGAATTGCCCGGAAAGCTATAAGCCGCAGCTCGTTGAAGGTAGCGGACGCACGCAGACCGTGCGCATGGTGCTGATCACCAGTAGCACCGATAACATCACGCTAAAAATCGATCCATCTGTCGTGCTGGCAACGCGTAGCTATGTCGATAACCTCATTGAAACCCGGCAGCAGAAAAGCGATACCCTGACCGCGCTGGCGGAGCTGAAACCGGCTAAAGGAAAGTTTCCATATTTCACTGCAGAGAAGGCCGCCGCCCTGGCTGATTTGAGTGATTTTATTCGTCCGATGCTAGGTAAAGGGGATGCGGCAACCGTTCTCGACTACCTTGGTTTAAAAGGTGCTGCAAAGCGTGAAGTTGGTGGGGGAGAGAACCAAATACCTGACATGTCATTATTTGAAATGTCACAATCAGGAACTATGGAGTCTAATTCTGGTTATGCGAAACTTCCTAATGGATTAATATTTCAATGGGTGAATACTACTTCTCACGATTTGAGTGGGACAGTCACTCTTCCTATAACTTTCCCAAATTCAGTCCTTATGGCTATGATTTCTGATTCAGGAGGAAGTTCCGCAATAACAAGTACCAGTCTAGCCTGGGTTCATGAGACGACGACTAAAAGCACTATCGGTTGGGTGGCGACATCAAGTCCGGGTTTTTTTTGTATATTTACAATTGGATTTTAATATGAAATATTCTCCTAGTAATAATGGATTTTTTTGTGATGCTCTTGACTATAAAAGGGCGCTTCCTCAAGATTTGATTGATTTACCCATGGAAATATATCATGTGTTAATGGAGGGACAATCTCGGGGTATGACAATAGTTCCCAGCGGGGATAATTTTCCAGTATTGAAAGAGCCTGATTTGGATTATATTTCTTTGGCAAACCAAAAAAGAGAAAAACTTATTGAATCTGCATTGAGTTCAGTAGCGCTTACCCAATTGAGGATTCAAATGCGACGAGGCGTAAGTGAGGCCGATATGACCAGGTTATCTAAGGTTTTGGATTATATTGACACACTGGAGTTATTGGATTTGTCTTTGGCGCCAAATATCTCATGGCCAAATTATGAGTTGTAAATAAAGAATGTGTCCACGGGGTACTATGAGGGATGCCCCTCATAGTATTTAGAATCGTATGATTTTTTTTAGAAGTGGAGTCTTGCTAATAGTGTAAATTAATAACAGTGAAGCAAGTAAAACTAATAATGCTATGGCTGGAATGGAAATAAAAGGGGTAAAGTTCAGTGCGTTAAATGAAATATTTCTCTGAGTGTATATAAACATATAGTGTATTAAATATATGCCAAAAACATAAGGGGTTAACTTTTCTGATAAGTCAAGAAGGATTTTAATTACCTTGTTCTTTGATGAGCATAATGTATAAATGAATAAAAATGCAAAGATAGAAGATATAAATACAAAGAAAGAGTTATTTTGATAATAATCTACAATTCCTCTTTTCTCGGTGTATGTGGCGTTTAATGTTAGAAAATATATGGCTGAAACTGATAGTATATATCCTGCTAGGTATAGGGCAAGATTCTTTTTGTTATTTTCTGGTTTGTTAGTAATGAGTCTATCAGTAAGTAATTTCCCCATTATTCCGTAGCCAATGTATATACTAAATGTGCTAATATCAAAGAATGATGTAATTTTTACCGATAATGAGTTTAAAGTTGGTATGATGCTGCAAGATGTTATTATTAATGCAAGCGTGTATTTGAGTATTTTTTCATTATTTCTGTATATGAAGTTTATTATAGGAAGTACGGCATAAAATCCTGTTAAGGCATAGAGATACCATAAATGGGATGATACTGGGCGTTCAATTAAATTTCCAATGCTATAACTATAATCAGAGGTCGTAAGTTTAAACCAAATGTAATAAACTAAAGACCATATGAGTAAACTGCTAACTGAAAATTTTAACTTATTATATATGTTGATTTTTGATGTTTCTTTCCCAAGGAGGACTGCGCCCGTAACCATAAAAAAGAGAGGGACCGAACATCTCGAAATGCTTTCATATAAATTAACGATCCACCACTTTTCATTTCCTATATCATAAAAGTAACTTGCGCTTTCATGTATAATAATTACCATGTATATAGAGAATACTTTTATTACATCGAGCGCCTTATCATGTTTCATGTTTTAATAACTCAAATTAAAATGCTTTAAATAGATATATATTCTGTGTCTCAATATTACACTAAGAATTGATTGGTAGTAAACTCTCCTAAAACACTTCATTTTTACACTTTTTGAGTAAGCAACCGAATATGTAGTTTTTTTGATCATAAAGTGCGTTTGTATGAGCGTTGGCACACACAGAAAAACGTGCTTAGAATGCCCATTAACCAGAACATAAGGCATCCCTGTCAACCGGAGATAATGCCTTATGGCTCAGGATTACCACCACGGCGTGCGCGTTGAAGAAATCAACGAAGGTACCCGAACGATTACCACGGTGAGCACTGCCATCGTGGGCATGGTCTGCACCGGCGATGATGCCGATGCGTCCGTGTACCCCCTCAATAAGCCGGTTCTTCTGACCGATGTGCTGACCGCCAGCGGCAAAGCAGGCGAGTCCGGCACGCTGGCCCGCTCGCTGGATGCTATTGCAGATCAGGCAAAGCCTGTCACCGTGGTTATCCGCGTGGCCCAGGGTGAAACCGAAGCTGAAACCACCGCCAATATAATCGGCAGCGTCACGGCAGACGGTAAAAAAACGGGCATCAAAGCGCTGCTGTCCGCGCAGTCGCAGCTGGGCGTTAAGCCGCGCATCCTCGGTGTGCCGGGCCATGATACGCAGGCGGTTTCCACGGAACTGCTTAGCGTGGCGCAGAGCCTGCGCGGGTTCGCTTACCTTTCCGCCTATGGCTGCAAAACGGTGGAAGAAGCGATCGCCTATCGTGAGAATTTCAGCCAGCGTGAAGGGATGTTGATTTGGCCTGATTTCATCAACTTTGACACCGTGCTGCAGGCAGATGCGACGGCTTTTGCGACCGCTCGCGCGCTGGGTATGCGCGCCAAAATTGACCAGCAGACCGGCTGGCACAAAACCCTGTCTAACGTGGGCGTGAATGGCGTCACTGGCCTGTCCGCTGATGTGTCCTGGGATCTGCAGGACCCGGCAACGGATGCGGGGCTGCTTAACCAGAACGATATCACCACTCTGATTCGTAAAGACGGTTTCCGTTTCTGGGGTTCCCGTTGCCTCAGTGACGATCCACTGTTCCAGTTTGAAAACTACACCCGCACGGCGCAGGTGCTGGCTGACACCATGGCGGAAGCGCATATGTGGGCAGTTGATATGCCGCTGAATCCATCACTGGCCCGCGACATTATCGAAGGTATTCGCGCCAAAATGCGCAGCCTGGTTAACCAGGGCTATCTGATTGGTGGTGATTGCTGGCTGGATGAGTCGGTGAACGATAAGGACACCCTGAAAGTCGGGAAACTGGCGATCGACTACGACTATACGCCAGTGCCGCCGCTTGAAAATCTGATGCTGCGCCAGCGCATCACCGATCGCTATCTGGTCGATTTTGCCAGCCGCGTCAGCGCATAAGGGGGATACATGGCATTACCACGCAAGTTAAAGCACCTGAACCTGTTTAACGACGGGAACAACTGGATGGGGATTGTTGAGTCAATCACCTTGCCAAAGTATTCACGCAAGTTTGAAAAGTATCGCGGCGGCGGAATGCCGGGATCTGCGGATGTGGATCTGGGGCTGGATGATGGCGCGCTGGACACCGAGTTCTCAATTGGTGGCATGGAGTCACTGCTGTACAAGCAGATGGGCAAAGCCACCATCGACGGTATCCAGCTGCGCTTCACTGGTTCAATTCAGCGTGATGATACCGGTGAAGTGCAGGCCGTTGAGCTGGTTGTACGTGGGCGCCATAAAGAGGTGGACGCTGGCGAACTGAAAACGGGCGAGAGCAATTCCACGAAGGTCAGCAGCACCAATACCTATGCGAAGCTGACGATCGCCGGTGAGGTGCTCTATGAGGTTGATGTGATCAACATGGTCGAAATTGTTGATGGCGTGGACCTGCTGGAAGAACACCGCAGCGCAATTGGCCTTTGATTAACCTGATGGCGCGGAACGTCGCGCCATAACCCTAATGGAAAAGAAAATGAGCGATAAACTGACTGAAAAGACTGTGCAGCTGGATACCCCAATCAAGCGCGGTAAAACTGAAATCACCGAAATTGTACTGCGCAAGCCGCAATCCGGCGCACTGCGCGGTACGCGCCTGCAGGCCCTTATGGATATGGATGTGGGCGCCATGATGACGGTGATCCCCCGCATTTCCACCCCGACGCTGACGCCGCAGGAAATGGCAGAACTGGACCCCGCCGATCTCACCTCGCTGTCTGTTGAGGTGGTTACTTTTTTGTTGAAGAAGTCGGTACTTGCCGGTTTACCGACAGTCTGACGGTAGATGATCTGGTGGCAGATATTGCCACCATTTTTCACTGGCCGCCCTCCGTCACTGACGTTATGCCGCTGACCGAAGTGCTGGAATGGCGGTACAAAGCGATACAGAGAAGCGGAGCCAGCGATGAGCGATAACAACCTGCGCCTGCAGGTCATTCTGAATGCGGTGGATAAACTCACCCGCCCCTTCCGTTCTGCGCAGGCCAGCTCTAAGGAGCTGGCAGCCGCAATCCAGCAAAGCCGCGCCAGCCTCAAAGCGCTTGATTCACAGGCCGCCCGTATTGATGGCTTTCGTAAGGCAAACGGACAGCTTGCCGTCACCGGTCAAAACCTGAAAGCCGCCCGCGAGGAAGCCGCAAAACTTGCAACGCAGTTTTCAGCAACCAACCGCCCAACGGCGCAGCAGGCCAGGCTGCTTGAACAGGCAAAAAACCGTGTTAATGAGCTACAGGGGCAGTACAACGGCTTGCGTCAGTCTGTACAAAAACAGCGGCTGGCCCTGAATGAAGCCGGGCTGGACACCCGCAAACTTAGCAGCGCCCAGCGCGAGCTGCGGCAGAATGCTGACGAAACGCGGCAGGCGCTGGACCGCCAGCAAAAATCACTCAAACGCCTGGGGGAACAGCAGGCGCGGATGAATGCGGTCCGTGAGCAGTATTCCCGCCGTCTTGAAGTTCGTGATCGCATCGCTGGCTCCGGGGCGACAACGGCAGCCGCTGGCGCAGCGATGGGGGCACCGGTTGTGGCTGCGGTCAGGAGCTATGCCAGCATGGAAGATGCCATGAAAGGCGTGGCAAAACAGGTTAACGGCCTGCGTGACGACAACGGCAACCGCACAAAGCAGTTTTATGAAATGCAGGACGCCATCAAAGCCGCCAGTGAGCAGCTGCCGATGGAGAACGGCGCGATTGACTACGCGGCATTAGTTGAGGGGGGCGCCCGCATGGGCGTGATCAATCAGGATGATCCTTTTGAGGACCAGAAGCGCGATCTGCTGGCCTTTGCCTCCACTGCGGCTAAAGCAGCAACGGCTTTTGAATTGCCTGCAGATGAACTGGCGGAAGGGTTAGGAAAAATAGCGCAGCTGTATAAAGTGCCTACGCGCAATATTGAGCAGTTGGGGGATGCGCTGAACTACCTGGACGATAACGCCATGTCAAAGGGCGGGGATATTATCAACGTCCTGCAGCGCATGGGGGGCGTGGCTGACCGCCTCGACTTCCGCAAAGCGGCGGCGCTGGGTTCAACCTTCCTTTCTCTGGGCGCCGCGCCTGAAATTGCCGCCAGCGCTTCAAATGCCATGGTGCGTGAGCTTTCCATTGCCACCATGCAAAGCAAACGCTTTTTTGAAGGTATGGACCTGCTGAAACTCAATCCGGCAGAGATTGAAAAGCAGATGACCACGGATGCCATGGGCACTATTCAGCGCGTACTGGAGAAGGTCAACAAGCTGCCGCAGGATAAGCGCCTGTCAGCAATGACGATGATTTTTGGTAAAGAGTTTGGCGATGATGCCGCGAAACTGGCTAACAACCTGCCGGAGCTGCAGCGCCAGTTGAAACTCACCGCCGGAGCTGATGCGAACGGCTCAATGCAGAAAGAATCCGACATTAATAAAGATTCATTGTCTGCGCAGTGGTTGCTGGTTAAGACGGGCGCGCAGAACGCTTTCAGTAGCCTGGGGGAAACGCTGCGCCAGCCGCTGATGGATATCATGAGCATGGTTAAAGGCGTGACAGAGGTGCTGCGGCGCTGGGTTGAGCAGAATCCCGTGCTGGCTGGCACGCTGATGAAAGTGGCTGCGGCGACGGCGGCGATCACTGTCGGGCTGGGTACGCTGGCGGTGGCGGTGGCTGCAGTGCTGGGGCCGATTGCGGTGATCCGGTTCGCGCTGTCGATGCTGGCGGTTAAGGCTTTACCTTCCGCTGCAGCTGCAGCGACCCGCACGGGTGGGGTGCTGCGTTTGCTGGTTTCCGGGCCGCTGGCAGTGCTGCGTGTGGCGCTGTTTTCTGTGGGCGGTCTGTTGGGCGCGCTGTTGAGTCCGATCGGTCTGGTGGTGGCTGCGCTGGCTGGGGTGGCGATGGTGGTCTGGAAATACTGGCAACCTATCAGCGCCTTTCTGGGGGGCGTGGTGGAAGGGTTCAAAGCGGCAGCTGCGCCGATCCTGTCAGCCTTCACCCCGCTAATGCCCATTTTTCAGTGGGTAGGGGATAAGGTCCGGGAGTTGTGGGGCTGGTTTACCGACTTGCTGACGCCAGTTAAATCGACGGCGGCAGAGCTGCAGAGCGCGGCATCAATGGGGCGTTTGTTCGGGGAAATGCTGGCGGAAGGGCTGAAAATGGCGCTGCATCCGCTGGAGTCCTTGAAATCCGGCGTGGTCTGGTTGCTGGAAAAGCTGGGTTTGGTCAATAAGGAGGCCGCCAGCGCCCGGCTACCCAATCAGACGCCTGCCACAGTGGGCGGTAACGGCAGCGTAATGTTGCCGCCCGGCGGATTCCCGGCTTATGCGGGGATGTACGATACCGGCGGTAATATCCCGCGCGGGCAGTTTGGCATCGTGGGGGAGAACGGCCCGGAGATTATCAACGGCCCGGTAAACGTAACCAGCAGGCGACGCACAGCGGCGCTGGCCTCGGTGGTTGCCGGGATGATGGGGGTGGCTGCGGCGCCGGTCGATGCGGCCCCGCTTCATCCGTTTAGCCTGCCGATAAAATCAGGCGCCGCAATGATGGGCCAGAGCGCCAGTGTACAGCCGGTTATCCGTGTGGACGCACCCACGCAGATTATTATCCAGGCCCAGCCAGGACAGAATGCGCAGGACATTGCGCGAGAGGTGGCGCGCCAGCTCGATGAGCGCGACCGCCGGATCAGGGCGAAGGCCCGGAGTAACTACAGCGATCAGGGGGGATATGACTCATGATGATGGTGCTGGGATTATTTGTTTTCGAGTTACGCACGGTCCCTTATCAGGAGCTGCAGTATCAGCGCAGCTGGCGCCTGGCAACAAACAGCCGGGTAAACCGCCGCCCGGCGGTGCAGTTTCTCGGGCAGGACAGCGATCCGCTGACGCTATCTGGTGTTCTGATGCCGTCACTGACCGGAGGCAGGATGTCGCTGCTGGCGCTGGAACTGATGGCTGAGCAGGGGAAGGCATGGCCGCTAATAGAGGGGAGCGGGGCGATTTACGGAATGTATATGATTGAAAGTCTTAGCCAGACGAAAACGGGATTTTTTCAAGATGGCGCCGCACGCCGTATTGAGTTCTCACTGGTACTTAAGCGGGTGGATGAGTCGCTGGCGGATATGTTCGGCAGCCTTAGCGATCAACTGGGCATTCTGCAGGACACGGCAACGTCTGCAATTGGCAGCATCAGCGGAACGGTGGGAGGGTTGCTGTCATGAGTTTTGATTCAGGGCTGCTGAATACCGGCAGCAAAACGCCAGCATTCAGCATCACGATTGAGGGTAAGGATATTACAACGGTGCTGGATAAGCGCCTGATGAGCCTGACCCTGACCGATAACCGGGGCTTTGAGGCTGACCAGCTTGATCTGGAGCTGGACGACGCGGACGGTCTGATTGTGCTGCCGCGTCGTGGAGCGGTGATCACCGTGGCGCTGGGTTGGAAAGGTCAGCCGCTGTTCCCAAAGGGTGGTTATACGGTAGATGAAATTGAACACAGCGGCGCGCCTGACCGTCTGACCATTCGCGCCCGCAGCGCTGACTTCCGGGAAACGCTGAATACCCGGCGTGAAAAGTCATGGCACCAGACAACCGTGGGGGAGGTGGTGAAAGAAATAGCCGGGCGCCATAACCTGAAAATGGCGCTGGGCAAAGACCTGACCGACAAAGCGATCGATCACATCGACCAGACAAACGAGAGCGACGCCAGTTTCCTGATGCGGCTGGCGCGCCAGTATGGCGCCATTGCATCTGTGAAGGATGGCAATCTGCTGTTTCTCCGGCAGGGCCAGGGCAAAACTGCCAGTGGCAAAGCGCTGCCGGTTATCACGATTACCCGTAAAGATGGCGATGGCCACCGCTTCACCCTGGCAGACCGTGGCGCCTATACCGGCGTTATTGCCAGCTGGCTGCATACGCGGGAACCGGTAAAAAAAGAAGCGGTAAAGGTAAAACGGAAGCGAAAAACCACAACGACAAAAACGCCGGAGGAGAAACAGGGGGATTACCTGGTCGGTACGGATGAAAACGTGCTGGTCCTCAGTCGGACCTATGCGAACCGCAGCAATGCGGAACGGGCCGCAAAAATGCAATGGGAGCGCCTGCAGCGTGGGGTGGCTTCATTCTCTATGCAGCTGGCAGAGGGGCGCGCTGATCTCTATACGGAAATGCCAGTAAAGGTACAGGGGTTCAAAAAGCAGATTGATGATGCGGAATGGACCATTACCACGCTGACCCATACCGTTACGGCAGATAATGGATTTACGACCAGCCTGGATTTTGAAGTAAAAATAGATGGGTTCGAAATGGAATGATTAGTTCCAAATTGCGAACTATGCTGTATCATTATTGCGAACTGGTTAATAATGAGGGCTGATTATTATGATGAATTGTCCTATGTGCGGACAGGCGGCACATACCCGAAGCAGTTTCCAGGTTTCCAATGAAACCAAAGAACGCTACAACCAGTGCACGAACATCGAATGCGGTCATACCTTCGTGACGCATGAGACTTTTGTGCGGTCAGTGTGCCGTCCGCAAAAAATCAGCGAAGCACCGCCTCATCCCAAAGGTATGCAGGAACAATTTGCTTACTGAGTCTGACCCGCCGCTGGCGGGTTTTTTTATGCCTGTTGCCGCCATGGGGAAAACTCTGTCGCCATTTTGCCGCCATCAAAGGAATAGTTGGTGTATAAGTGGCTGATATTGAAGGATATGAAATTCAGGCAACAAAAAACCCATCAACCTTGAACCGAAGTGGCGGGGTTGATGGGCTCCACAAAATGGGGACATCAAAGAAAAGCAGTGGCATTACTTATGACTGATGCCCTGAGAAAAAGTTCTGCCTGTGACGGCTTTTTTCTCAAAAAATTATTGTAGCCCTGGCCAGATGATCACGATGAGCGTCCCGGCAAGGGTAAGCAGCACGTTGGCGATGGCGTAGGTGCCTGCGTAGCCGAGCGCGGGAATGTTGCTGCGCGCGGTATCGCTGATGATCTCCATCGCCGGGGCGCAGGTGCGGGCTCCCATCATGGCGCCGAACAGCATCGCCCGGTTCATGCGCAGCACGTAGGCGCCGAACAGGAAGCAGATCACCACCGGCACCAGGCTGACGATAAGCCCTGCCGCCAGCATCTGGCCGCCGACGGCGCCCAGCCCGTTATTGATCCCGGCCCCGGCGCTGAGACCGACTCCGGCCATAAACACCATCAGACCAAACTCTTTCACCATGTTCAGCGCCCCCTGCGGGATATAGCCGAAGGTTGGGTGGTTGGCGCGCAGGAAGCCAAGCATGATGCCGGCGAACAGCAGGCCGGCGGCGTTGCCGATGCCGAAGCTGAAGGAGCTGAACTGGAAGGTGATCATGCCGATCATCAGGCCAACGATAAAGAAGGCGCAGAAGGCCAGCAGATCGGTCACCTGGCTGTGAATGGAGATAAAGCCGATGCGGTCGGCCACGGTTTTTACGCGGCGGGCGTCGCCGCTGACCTGCAGCACGTCGCCTTTGTTCAGTACGACGTTATCGTCGATAGGCATCTCGATCTGGCTGCGAATAACCCGGTTTAAGAAGCAGCCGTGGTCGGTAAGCTTGAGCTGCGCCAGGCGGCGGCCGACGGCGTTGTGGTTTTTGACCACTATCTCTTCAGTGACGATGCGCATGTCGAGCAGATCGCGGTCGAACACCTCTTTACCGTTGCGGAAGCTCGGGTCGAGGCGGGCGTGGGCGTCCGGGTAGCCCACCAGCGCAATATCGTCACCCATCTGCAGCACCGCGTCGCCGTCCGGGTTGGCCAGAATGCCGTTGCGACGAATGCGTTCAATATAGCAGCCGGTCTGGCGGTAAATACCCAGTTCGCGCAGATTTTTGCCATCCGCCCAGGCCACCAGCTCCGGGCCGACGCGGTAGGCGCGGATCACCGGCAGGTAGACTTTACGTTTGGAATCGGTATCGAGGCCGCGCTCGCGGGCGATTTGCTGGGCGCTGGTCTGCAGATCCTGATGCTGCAGCTTGGGCATATAGCGGGCGCCGACGATCAGGCTCACCAGACCAACCAGATAGGTCAGGGCATAGCCGAGGCTCAGATGGTCAAGCGACTGCGCCAGCTGATCGCTGGGCAGGCCGAAATGGCGCAGGGTGTCGCCCGCGCCCACCAGCACCGGGGTGGAGGTCATGGCGCCTGCCAGCATACCGGCGGTGAGCCCGATATCCCAGCCGAACACTTTACCCAGCACCATGGCGATCAGCATCGCGCTGCCGACCATCACCAGCGCCAGCATCAGGTAGTTTTTCCCGTCGCGGAAAAAAATAGAAAAAAAGTTGGGCCCGGCTTCTACGCCAACGCAAAAAATAAACAGCATAAAGCCGAGATTAAGGGCATCGGTGTTAATCGCGAAATGCTGCTGGCCTAATAATAGAGAAACGACTAAAACGCCAATGGAATTACCAAGTTGTACTGAGCCGAGACGCAGTTTTCCCAGGCATAGTCCTAATGCAAGTACAACGAATAATAACAGGATGTAATTCCCGTTTAACAAATCTGCGACGTTTATATTCACGAAAGCCAACTTCTCATTTACTAGTAAGTTGTTGAAGGAAATGGTTATTTGGTCTAAGGTTGCTCAGGCGTTCGCGTTGTCGCGAACCTATTCTGGCACCCTGTTATAACCAGCAAAAATATACCGCTAGTTTAATCCTTCCTGGATGCGGCGGCTAGTGACAATCGTTTTTAGGCTGGTAGGGGAGTTATTGGCATGGATTGCCGAAATGCTTTATCTGACTGGGCGACGTGGACGTGAGTTAGAGGCAACATCAGGAGGATACGGTGAAATCTGAGCGTAGTTGGGCCGGCATTATCTGTGGCTTCGTTCTGTTCATTGTGGTGTGCTTATCGTTGTTGTTACATATGAAAGGGGCATTTCGCGCCAGCGGCAACCCGGAGCTGGGCCTGCTCTTCTTTTTGCTGCCAGGGGCGGCGGCGAGCTGTCTCTCTCCTGGACGGCGGGTGCTGCGTCCTTTGCTCGGCGCGATACTGGCGGCGCCGGTCTGCATGGTGACGATGCGGCTGTTCTTCGTGACCCACCGGACGTTCTGGCAGGAGATGGCGTGGGTGTTGAGCGCCGTGTTCTGGTGCGCGCTTGGGGCATTGTGCTTTTTGTTTATCTGCGCCTGGCTTGATACCTGGCGCAGTCATTCATCGAGCAAATAAATTGACTCAGGCAAACAGGCCGAGATTCTCTTTTGCCCAGGCTTCAAAATCGGTGCAGCCGCCGATGTGTTTCTGGTCGACGAAAATCTGCGGCACGGTTTCAACCGGTTTGCCAACGGTTTTTTCCAGGTCAGCTTTGCTGATGCCTTCGGCATGAATATCCACGTAGCGGTAGTTGAAATCATCACGCTCGTTGGTCAGTTTTTCTGCCAGTTCTTTAGCGCGAACGCAGTAAGGGCAGCCTGGACGACCAAAAATAACGGTAAACATTGCTTCTCTCCTTAAACCTCAGCCGGATGGCGAATGGCGCTTATGATGCCTGCAACGGGCGGGGAGGGAAAGAAGGTTCTGCCTTTTACTTCGATGGTTTACGGCTATGTTTGATAAATGTCGGACTGTCAAAACACGTATACTGGCCCGACGGCGCGGTGGAATTGGCTGGCGCGCCGCGTTTATCAACCGGAGAGGCGTGATGCGAAAATTTGCCCCATTGCCGAAAAGCATTCTGCTGGTTGAGATCCTCGGGATGGGGCTGTTAACCCTCGCCTGGCTCTCCCTTAACCAGTATGTCCAGCTGCCTGCGCCCATTGCCAGCCCGACCGCGGCGCTGGTGATGCTCTTTGCCGGGATCGTGCTGATGATCCCCGCCGCCCTCGTCGTTATGTGGCGGGTGGCGCAGATCGTGGCCCCGCAGTTAACGCACTCTCCTAAGCCTGAATCCTTGTCTGACAGAGAAAAACGAAATGACGCCGACCATTGAGCTGCTGCGCAGCCACCGTTCTATCCGCCACTTCACCGATGCCCCCGTGAGCGACGAACAGCGCGCGGCGATTATCGCCAGCGCGCAAGCGGCATCTACCTCGAGTTTTTTACAGTGCACCTCCATCATCCGTATTACTGACCCGGCCCTGCGTGAACGTCTGGTCCCGCTGACCGGCGGCCAGCAGCACGTCGCCCAGGCGGCGGAGTTTTGGGTCTTCTGCGCCGACTTTAATCGCCACCTGCAGATCTGCCCACAGGCGCAGCTGGGGCTGGCGGAACAGCTGCTGATCGGCGTTGTCGATACGGCGCTGCTGGCGCAAAAC
>ERZ791603.437-NODE-437-length-37312-cov-9.685455_pt1 | contig 37312 bp, 29 predicted proteins | sample MGYA00509966_ERZ791603 | MGnify/ENA primary metagenome ERZ791603 (study PRJEB30046, sample SAMN00791931) | human gut metagenome | study: EMG produced TPA metagenomics assembly of the A metagenome-wide association study of gut microbiota in type 2...
TAAATATCTATAATTCAATAGTTTATAAATTTTTATATTAAAAATAGGTAGAGTATAGAATAATAACTACCTTTGTTGCAAATAAATAGAAGTAGAAAATGACAGGTGAATTGAAATCTATTAAAATAAATAGTGAAGTAAAAAAAAGATTAGACTTTCAAAAGAAAAGATCGACTTATTCTTCTTATATAGAACAGATGATTGCCTATTTTGAAATGACAGGAGTTGAACCAAAGCTTGGGCAGGTTCCACCAGTAGCAACCATTAATAAGGCAATTGGTGAAACGTCCGCTGCTCTATATAAGAGAATGGATGATGTAATTAAAATATTGCGAAATATAGAAACGAACAAGATTGATGTAATGGTACATGCTCTGGAGGGCTTAAAATCGGGTAATTTAACTACTACTCCTGAAGTCGTAGAAGCCTTTGACCAAGATGAGATATACCGTTTTATTCAGTTGAATGAGACATTAGCAAAAGAACTAAAAGAAAAAGAAAATATTATACAAAAATTGCAGAGTGATATTATTTCTTTGAAGAATAGCACTAAAATACAAGATGTTATAGAAGCTGTTGCCGAATTATTATCTGAAAATAATTTGAGTCAGGACGCAAAAGGGAATCTTATTCTTCCACGTGAGTATAGAAACCTACTTATTGAAAAAATTAAGACAATTTCTAATGTATAGCAAATTAGATAGGTTAGAAAAAAATGAGCTAAAGTTGCCTGTTAATGCTGGCAGTTGTGTTAAATTGGCAAACTATCTGAATAAAGAATCAGACGATAATAAGCAATACTTTTCACAACATGAGAATCATGTAAGTTTGAGTAAGGTAATTGAAAAAATAGATAATAATAAAAAGACATTAAAAAAGAATCAGGAGAAATTTTACTCATTATCATACAATCCTTCGCAAAAAGAAATTGCTCATTTGGTGTATCTGACTACCGGGAAAAAAGTAACGGATCTGGCCGAGTTAACAAATGAAGAAAAGACAAAAGTCTTTGCTGAGTTTAGAAATTATGTTCGGGATTGCATGGATATATACGCCAGGAATTTTAATAGAGAACGGACTTTGAACGTTGAAGATCTTATTTATTTTGGAAGGATTGAGGAATTTCGGCATTATTCTTATAAGGATGAAGAAGTACGTCTTGGATTGAAAGAAAAAGGCCAGCTGAAAGAAGGTCTCAACTTGCATGCACATGTCGTTGTTTCTCGTATGGATGCAACTCAAACCATTGCATTATCTCCAAGAGCGAAAAGTACAGGAAATACAAATTTACTTAATGGGAAAGAGGTAAAGAATGGTTTTAATATGAGGAAATGGCAAGTCGAATGTTTTGAACATTTTAGTAATAAATTTAGATATGCTTATACTGCTGATGAACGTTTTTATGAACATTCAGTACATGGAAAATATAAATCTCAGATAAAAAATAAAATACTGCATGAAGTTATGGAAGATATGTATGAAGAACGCAAGTTATTGTCAGGAGTGAAAAAAATAAATATGATCATTCATCCTTCAAAAAAAGCTCTTAGCTTATATTTAATGAGAAAAATTAAAAATATTTTATCAGAAAATGAGTCTGTAATATGAATTATATTTTTGTTGAATGTTTATTTATTTCAGCAGTTTTGATCGCTTTATGGTGCATCAGGCTGTTTACTAAAAGATGGAAAAATATACTTTTTTATATACTACTAAGTTCTGTTGCTTTATTGTCTGTTTCATGGTTCTTTGAATCAGTTATGGGTGTCGCTAAGACCTTATATCTTTTAGTACCATATTCAATATTTATTATTAGTAGTTATTTTGTCTATGGACTTATTAAACCGAAATCTAATCCTCGAGAGGGAGAAGACATTTTTAAACTGGAAAGTGAGTCAGGTACTTTAGAATTTTATTATCCACGAGATAATTTTTTGGTATTGGGCGGTGCTGGTAGTGGTAAGACTGCTTCCATCGGCAAGCCGATCATGGGGCAATTTATCAAGTTTGGATGGGCGGGATTTATCTATGATTTTAAAAATTACGACTATACTCAGACGGCTTGGAATCTGATGCAGAAATACGGCTATCCTTATAAATTTTACTATGTTAATTTTACGGATATGAACCGTACCTATCGGTTCAATATCTTGGATAAGCGTGTGATCACTACAGAGGCAGCGCTTCTTCAGGCAATGGATGACTTTCTTCAGGCGATGAAGTCAAAGAAGGCTGAGGAGAATGAATGGTTTCAGGCCGCATTGGGTTTGCTTCGTGGTATAGCCATCGTGTTCTATCATTTTGAGGGTGATTATAAAAAATACTGCACCTTACCGCATATGCTTGCGTTTACTCTGATGGCTTCTCCTAAAGAACTTACTACTTTTCTGCGTAATGATACGAGTGCTTCTATGATGGCTTCCGGCTTTCTGGGTTCTGCCGGCAGCGACAAAACACAGAGTTCTATCATCTTTACATTGAATAATATGTTGGCTGGCATCGCTACCAACAAGAATATCTGTTATGTCTTAACGGGTGATGACTTTGTTTTTGACCTGGTTGACCCGGAAGCACCTAAGATGTTTGCAGTCAGTAATGACTACGCTTTGCAAGGTATCATTTCTCCAATAGTTGCGATGTTGGTTCCTATTGCTTCGCGTCGTATTAAGTTCGGCAACAGGGTAAGGTTTGCTTTTGTACTGGATGAAATGACAACATTCAAAGTAAATGATTTTGAGGGTATGCCAAGTGTTTTGCGTGAGTTTGGTGCTTGTTTTCTTATATTGACTCAATCTATTACTAAGTTTGATAAATTGTACGGAAAGGAAGACAGATCATCGATTCTTGCCAATTGTGCTAATTTGTTTATTGGCCGGACAAAAGACCCTGAAGCGTTGAAAACATATCCTTTGATGTTTGGCAAAGAAGAGAAAGTGAAAAAAAGTATGTCTGCAGGATCCAGTTCTGGCCGAAGTAATAGCAGTGTTACTACCAGTAAGCAGAAAGAGGAAGTTTACGATAGTAAGACTTTTGTAGAATTGGAAACAGGGGAATTTATTTTATCGGCTGGAGATTCTAATGTAAAGAGAATAAAGACCCGGTTTAAAAGATTTATTTTAGATGAAAAACCGCTTCCGATTGTAAAGCTTACTACTAATAGGGAGATTGATAATAATTATCAGAATATACAGTTAGATTGTTTAAAATTATTGCATGACTTGTGTGGTAGAGGTGTATAATTATGATGAAAATGTAACTTCTTATTCAACGTTATAGATTTAATATTTTTATTGCTATACTTTAGTAATAAAATAAATATATTAGTTCCATTGTTTCGAACGCACGTTATTTTAAAAAATAGAAACTATGAATCATATTCAATTAAATTTTAATGTTAATAATCAGAATATAAATTTTGATGTTGATGCTGTTTATGCCCAATTCTGTCAAGGAAATAATAATATTCAAATATGTTTAAATATAGGTTGCCTTATAGAAGATATTGATAAGTTTGTTTGCTTGCTTATACAAAAAATACAAGATGATAAATTTGTACAGTATAGTCAAGCGAAAAGAAATATTTGCTTCGGGAGTAACTTTAAAAATCAACCAGTAGTGTTAAGTATAATTTATGATTTAATTAATGAATAAGATGAGCGATAAAGAACTTTTTTGCATATTTCTTAAACATTCAGATGTTGTGATTAATCGATATGAAGAATTGGTTAAGCAATCAATGCCAATACAGAAAAATGTAAATTTGAGAAAAGAATTTAAAATTGTATTTGAATATATTGAACAGCAAGTGGAGGAAGAATTACGTTCTTTGGGGGCTCCTGATAGAGAGGGGTATCGATTTCCAGATTATCTTTTTTATTTAGGGGAAGCTGGGTATACTAAATATGGAATTTTTTCAAGACGAGAACTTTATGAAAATGTTAAATGGACAATTGATGTCATAGATACATATAAAGATTCTATTGCTTGGTTATTGTTGTTTGAATATGGAGACTTTTATTTTTCAGAAGAAATTTTAAGAAAATATGATCGATATATTCCTTGGTTTAATGATGCACATGGTGAAAAAAAATATATCCCATTTACTGTAGATTGTAAATGGGGTAAATCGTTAGGTAATTTTAAAAATATAGGAAAATTGTCGTACGATTTTATATTGTCTCATATATCAGTTATTGATTTAGATGCATTATGTGAAACTGGAGAGTTTGAAATAAATGATTATCTTTTTCGAAAATTGTATAATGTAATGAAAGAAAAAGATGTAGCTGCCAATATGATATCTGAAGATGGAAAATCTATTTATAACAGCTATATTCAACAATTTCTCACCAATATTCAGAGGAATCCTCGTGTGTCAATATCACGCGAAACGATTTATGATATAATTGATACGATTGGTGTAAACGTTTTTAATTGGGAAGGTCTATTATGTAAAAATGAGCTAATAGAAGAAGACTTTTTTAGAATATACTCTATAAAGCACAATGCTTTAGAGGTCCTATTTGATTTAGACTTTGAGATAAGAAGGAAATATGTTTATCTGATAGAGTCAAATAAGAGTCTGTTAGAATTGCTTGGAATAAATTTTGTAAAGAAAATGTATCAAGGAGGAAGTCCAATAAGACTTTATAATACAGCAAACTTGTATTCTTATGGAAACAAAAGTAAGGTTTCTGATATTGTACTAAATAAATTGCCTTATACGTATGATTTTTCGATTGATTTAATTAAGACTAATATAGATTTATGGAATCAAGATTTATATGAATACTTTGAGCATATGCAACGTACTCCTGATACTAATTACAGTTATTATAATAGGGTGACAACATGGGATATACTCTTTAAGCAAGAAACAATATTGTTGACATATGATTTATGTAAATATTTGATGAATATTAATGTTAAAATAGGAGGATATTATGTAATAGAAGATGTTAGTTATATTGGTGAGAATGTGCCTGGTTTTTATGTAAATGCTTTATCTTTATTTCAATTTAAGAGTGTATTGAATAAAAGTGAATTGAAAAAAATTTTAGCAGATGCAGACTTGGTTAATTCATTGCTGTCGAATGCGGTGTTCATTTCAGATTCATCAGGAGAAAATTATTGGATAAGTCGTGAAAATAAGCTTGGGAATCATAATATTGCTCCTAAAGGTCCAGGTATTGTTGATTATGTTGTTTTGGATTTTTTTAAAGACTTCTCTTTTGATAAGTTTAAAGAGTTAGCAACAAGATCATCTTAAATGTTTCTAATAAAAAGTATTCGATGTTCTCATATTTCATTGTTGTGTCTCCTTTCTTGTATAGAATTATTTTCTACAACTAAGCAGAATATAAGCCTACATACTAATACTATCTTTAAAGAGAAAGAATTATTGGATGGAAAATACTGTACGTTATATTATAATCTTGATGTTATTATCTTTATTTGCTATAGAGCTAAGAGTATTAGAGGTACGCGGTTTTACCAGTGGTTCAACAAAGTGTTAAAAGATTATTACTAGGATATTCTGTAAATTGCCGGTTATCGAAATTAGAACAAACTATATTCGAACATTCAAAGAAGATTGATAATAATTATCAGAATATACAGTTAGATTGCTTAAAATTATTGCATGATTTGTGTGGTAGAGGTGTATAAATTTTTTAGTTCATCTTTGCTATGTCTAATATATAGACTGCTTTCTAGGACACTTGCTTGGTATCTCTAACAAGCAGGAGAAGGTGATTATTTGGTCATTCTGACACAACGGATTGCTGCTGCTACAGCGCGGCGATTATAACCATAAGTGTTAAGATCATAAGGATATACAAATGTATCATGTATATGAAATATATAGGCATTTCCTTTTGGAGAGGCAGCAGATGTGAAATAAGCACCGCACCAACCACCACGGGCCATACTGCTCTGTCTGCCAATCGCCATCCCTGTGTAGGGAAGAAAGAGGTAGGACCTATTTTCCAATCTTGCATATACATTAATAATCCATGGACTTTATTAATCTGTAATGTTGTATCGTAGTTCATTGCGTCCAATTGTTCTTGTCCTTTATGATTTAACCCATCGCTAGTGAATCCTAACCATGCATCAGCAGCAGGGAGCATCCAACCCGCTGGGCAAGGATCAAATATTGATTTATTTCCTGGCTGAGCACCATTGTTCGCTAAAATTTCTTTGTTGTTGATTGTCCGTATCGTTTGGCCTTCAGCTCCAAAGGGGGCTCCTCCCCATAGGCAGTCACTTTTTGTATAATCTTCGTGCTCGACCCAGAACCATCCTCCATTATTGATATAATTATTGGCAGAATGCACCTCTGATTCGTCTGTTGGCACGGCAAACATTCCAATTTCTTTTGCAGCGGCTACAAAGGTTGTGGGATTCAACAGTGTATATTCTACTGTTCCAGTAGTTGAATTAGTCGATACAGCATTAAACATACCTTTGTTATTACCATTTTTTGTATCTGAAATCAGAATTTCCTTACCTTCCTGTTGGGTTGAATGTTTTCTTCGCTCAGGTAATTATAGATAGTCTGTATGGATTTGATGCCGGTTATTTCCATAATCTGTTTGACGGATGTGCCTGCCTTATAAAGCTGGATGACCGCTTCTTTTTTGGCTTTCCGCATTTTTGTACCTATCTGCCTTCCAAATTTGACTCCCCGTTTTTGGGCTGCTTCAATACCAGCCTTGCATCCCTCCAAGATAAGATTACGGTTATACTCGGCCAATGATGCGAGTATCTGCATGGTAAACCTGCCAACAGCGGTAGAAGTATTGAGGTTGTCCTGAAGAGATACGAGCTTGATGCATCGGTTTTCAAGCTGAGCACAGAGGTCAAGCATTTCCTTGACCGATCTTCCTAGACGATCCAAGCGGTAAATGACAAGCGTGTCTTCTGCACGCAGGTAATCCATGCAAGCCTTCAATCCCTCGCGGTTAAATTCCTTGCCGGAAACCTTGTCCGTGAAGATTCGGATGCACCCGGCTTTGTTTAGTGCGTCTTCTTGAGAAGAGAGATTCTGTTCCCTTGTGCTTACACGCGCATATCCGATTTTTTCTCCCATATATCTAAAATAAATTTGATTTTGCAAAGCTATCGAATTTAGATATAAAACACAAGGGAAAGGTGTTATTATATATAAGGTATAACTACACCTCTTTATATCTAACATAAACTATACTTTAAATTGGATTGGAAAGACCGTAACATAACCCAAAGAGCCAACAAAGGGGTATCAGGATTCAGAAAAAAGCAGAAATCTTGCATCGGGCTTAGGGTTATTATGTACGGAATGTTGGCAATACCCTGTTAAGGGGGAAGACTAATACTCCGATTTGGCAAAATAGCCGCCAGCGGTTTTACGCTAAACGTGCGAAGGCCGTTTCTTTAGGGATGGGAGTATGTCAAAAAATAAAGCCACAGCAAGCTGTTTTTAGCATAGGAACAGCCTTTAGAAACGGCACATAAAACAATTCAATCAACATACACTACTTTATATGATAGATAATTAATTGATAAATACCTGTTTTTAGGTATTGTTAATCGTTCTTATCTATTTTATTTTTGCAAAAAAAATAAAATAATAACTTTATGAAAACCTACTATTCTTTTATTTTTTTAGTTTTATTTCTTTTTAGTTGTTCTGATGAAATAGAAGTAATAAAACAACCTTTTTCGCCAGTGTCTGCAATAAATGAAACACCGACTTATCGGACTAAAGAGAATGCTATAATTGAAGTTGAAAATTTTATAAAAAACGATGGAAGCAGTACACGCATAAGCTCAATTAATTACGTAATAAACAATGAAGTCTATTATTACAGAGATACTGTAACTCAAAAAAACAACCCGTCTTTTTATATTGCCAATGCAGATAATGGGAATGGTTATGCCATCGTATCAGCCAGTCCAAACACAACTCCTATTATAGCTTACTCTGAAACTGGTAATCTCTTGTTAAGTGACACTCTTCGGTATAAAGAGTTATCTTTCTTTTTTAATTTGATTCAAAAATACATTTCCAATACTGACAAATATAAAACTGAATTTGAAATAGAAGGCACTTCTTCAGAAGTACCCCAAACTAGGCATAGATTACCTCATTACGAAAAGAAACCTAGAGAATGGAAAGAAATAGAAAGAATACAGCCTTTAATCTCTGTTAAATGGGGGCAAAGAAGTCCATATAACAATGCTGCACCCCTTATACAAGGACAAAGAGCTCTCACAGGATGCGTAGCAACTGCAACCGCTCAAGTAATGTCATATCATGAAAAACCTTCAGGATACAATGGAGTAACTTATAATTGGGCTGAAATGAAAAAAAATCCCAACTCTCCAGCTGTTGCTCATCTCTTTAGAAGCATAGGTGATTTGGTTAAAATGGACTGGGGAATAGATGCAAGTGGGGCTAAAAGAAAAAATATACCAGAATGCTTTGAGAAAATGGGGTACAGAAAACCAGGAACCCCACAGGTTTATAGCCAATGGGATGTTATAACATCTATTAAAGCCAAATGCCCTGTTATAATATGCGGCAACTCCGTAAAAAAAAGTATAATAGGTATTAAATACTATAAGAATGGACATGTTTGGGTCTCTGATGGATATTTTCAACGAGAAAGACAAGTGGATGTATACAGAAAAGGAAGCGATAAAGTACATCATTCATATACAGAGAAAGAAAATTATCTACATTTAAATTGGGGATGGGATGGTTTTTCCAATGGATATTATTTAGCAGGAATCTTCAATGGAGGGGACGGACCTTCTTTTCCTTCCAGCAGAGCAGCAGGAAAAGGCAATTTCCCTTACAATGTTGAAATTATTCCATACATTAACATTATAAAAAAATGAACAATGAAGAAGAGTTTTAATTTTATATTTTTCATCTCTCTTTTTTATATATTCACCTCTTGTAACAATGATGATGTCGGTAATGCAACAGATACAATAGGTCTTGAAACTAGAGAAGTTCTATTTAACTCAAATAAAGACTCTATTGAATTACAAACAAAGAAAGGTGATAACTGGTGGTTAACTGAAATATCTACAAAAGACACTGTATATAGAGCACATTCTATTCACGATAAAGTGATAGAAGGAGGTGGTCTTTATATAGAAAAGACAGGTCACAAGTCACTGTTCATAAAAGTAACCCCCAATACGACAAACTCAGAAAAATTATTTAAAGCAGTAATACAAGACGGAAATTACTATAATACAATTAGCATAAAACAAAAATAAATAATCGTATATAACCTCATTTATGAGCACTTGACATACTCCCATCCCTAAAGGAACGGAAAACCTGCTATTGCAGGCGGTTCCCGATGACAATCGAATCCCGTTCCTTTAGGGATGGGAGTATGTCAATTCTTGGGAATATTCACAGTTATCGGAGTGGCTGCATATAAATACGTAAATTCGGGATAAGCTATTGCCTTTTTGAAGAAAGGCTATTCTATTCGTAACGTGGCTAAGCTGACAGGCAGAGTCGTTTCTACCATCCAAATAATAAAGAAAGAGTTTGGCTTGTGAATATTGATTTAAGACACTATTTTATAGTGCCACTTATAACTAAATCCCGTTTCTATTTACACAAAATTATGGATACTGCCAAATATTTATTTAAGTACTTGATTTTTTGAGAATATTCTACTATATTTGCGTATGTTTAACCTAAAAAATACAGCCATGAAAAAACTCCTATTTTACTTTATTGTAGCATTATTTTTGGGGTTCTACTCTTGTTCATCAGAGGATGCTCAACAAAATGTTTCATTTTCCAATATCAAGGAAATTCAAAACAAGGCTATTTCAGACTTTTACGGAACTCAAACCCGTAATAATCCGGATTTTTCGAATGTAGAAGACGAAATCAAAGAGTCTTTAACAAAAACATTTGAGCATAATTTTGAGTTTGCCCAAATGAACAATCCTTATACTTTACTGGAACACCACAATATTAACCCTAATATTATAGATGCTCTGATTGATTATGATAGTAATTTCAGAAACAAAGAAAATGGATTTGAACTGATAAGCGAAAAATACAGTTTTAATGAAAAAGAAATCTATCTCTTAGCTTTTAGCATAGAAACATTAGATTATTTTACAGATGCAATAAATGCAACAACAAGATCTTCCGCTGGAAAAGTTGCCAACTGCACCGGAGCTGTAGTTAGCAGTGTAATTACAACCGCAGGAGCAGCTACTATCACAACAGGATGGGGATTAGGGCTATTTCTTGTAGGGAAGGCATTATCCCTCGTGTTTATAGCAACATGCGCAATGTAATCTTATGAAAAAGTTCATTTATGTATCATTAGGCATATTAACTACTATAAACCTATTTTTTCTTTTTTGGGACTACCATATTTCCAATGTGATAGGTTTAATTGTTGTATGTATAGTGTTTATACAAGTGTATTTTTTCTCTGAGGGGAATAAAAAATAATTGTAATATTGGTTCAGCTTGCGCTTGCTTACACTAATGAAGTTCTTATGAAAAGTCATATTAAATATGGGATTATTACAACGTGCTGTTGGAATGTTTTATTACTATTTGCCCTTATCATCAGAGCCGACATAAAGGAAGTATCAATATCTTACTTCTTTGATGATGGTATGGGAGGCATAGCAATGGCAATGCTCTTTATAGCATGGGCTTTGATATGGTTTGGGATTGGCTCTCACGCAAGGAAAGATTATCTTTTCAAACAGCAGTCATACAAAGACATGTTTCCCGACATTGATAATCAGGTCTTGCATAAAGCTTTTACAAGCTATTATTTTTCAAGACATGCAAAAATGCTCTCTATAGTCTTTGCCAGTGCCATTCCGTGGTATGTGATAGGTTATGTAAGAGAGTCTTTTACCATAACATATTTTGCAGTTATAGCACCACTGATATTTTTATCAATTATTTGTTTTTGGTTCTACAAACGTTACAAACTCACATAAAAGACTTTCAAAAGTTAAACAAAAAAGCGGAGAGTAGTATTCTCCGCTTTTTTGTTTAACCATTTCTTGAAAATACTCATAATACCTCTTGCTGTTATCCCTATTCTTGACTGCATCCACCCATAGATAACAAGAGCTATCAAAAGAAAACTCAATAAATCTTAGTTAAAATACTATTACAAATAACAACACATTGATTTTTTTTCTAAATTCAAAGTCGAATTTTTAAATCTATTGCTTATGAAAAAACTTTTGTATTTATGTAGTATGGTTTTGTGTTTGTTTTCTTGTCAGCAAAACGAACAAGTTGTAAGTGAAGGAGAGCAAAAGTTTTAAAACAGCATTCATCCAACTCATGATTTTGTATATGGTACTGCCAAGAAAGATTAATTTCACCCAAATGGGGCGTTACTCAGACAGCTCGGAACAACGGTTCCGTCAGTTGTTTGAACGTGAATTTGACTGGATGCAGTTCAACCTCTTCCTCATGCGGAAGCGTTTTGGTGAAAATACAAGAAAAGCCATTGCTATCGACGCAAGCTACATTTCAAAGTCGGGAAAGAAGACTCCTTATATCGGCAAGTTCTGGTCGGGATGCGCTTCTGCAATGAAACGGGGACTGGAGATTCTCGGGATCGGCATTGTCGACATTGACAGCCGGGACTGTATGATGCTACGTGCGGAACAGACACCGGACAAGGCGTATCTGGAAAAGCAAGGCGAAGAGTACAGCCTTGTGGACTGGTATCTTGACGTTCTCCGTAAAAAAAGGACAAGTTGCTTAACATAACACGCTATGTCGTAGCAGATGCCTGGTTCTCAAAGGCAAAGTTCGTGTGTGAAGCCTGTCTGCTGGGATTCCATATCATCAGCTGTCTGCGTGATGATGCCGTCTTGTGGTATTCACATGACGTTGTCCGCACAGGCAAACGGGGACGACCACGCATCAAAGGCGAGAAGATTAATTTTAAGAAACTCGATTTTCAGCGTTGCGAGGCTCTCGACATTAAAGGAGGAAGAGCTTACTCTGTCAGGCACCAAGATTTTTATTTATCGAACCGGAGTAGATAGAATATCTACAAACGGGAAAAGAATCAAAACCATATAAAACGATTAGAGTTATAAACAATTTCAAAGAATGGGTAAAAGCCATGGCACATTTGAAACAGGAACTTTTTGTCAGACAGGAACTGAAAGAGAAGAAAGAAAAAACACAAAACATTGTATAAGGCTGATGAGCCAATATCCTGCCAAATCGGGATGGATTCTTCTTCTGCAAAACAGACTTGACTTTGACAGTATCGGAAACAAAAGATTGGCAATCAAAGTCTACTACAATTGCCGGACAAAGATGATTGGTAACACCCCCGACACCTACAACACTCATTTCTGTGCAGCAAGACTGAACAATCACCAATCGGCAGCAGGATGGATGAAAGTGTGAGACCAAAAGCAGTCCCTTGTGGGACTGCACTTTCTACAATCCAAATCTAAACGTCTGACAGATTCATAGATGCAGATCTTTGCAACAGAATTGCAACTTTGACGGCAAGTATCAAACAAGTCGATATTTCATCCCTTTACAATAAAGCAATACAACTGAGCTTATTATCGCAAAAATGAAACCCGAAAGATTTGATCCATTTTGTGTTTACATTTGGATTAGAGAAAGGCATTTTTATTTTCCCTTAATCTTTAATATTTTCTCTAATCTTTTTCATAGCTGTGGTCAAGTGAGCTTCTAAAGTTTTAATGGAAATGTTTAAAATCTCTGCAACCTCTTTATATTTTAGATGATTTTCTTTTACCAGTTTGAATGCCAATTTGCATTTATTGGGTAGAGTATTAATTGCATGATTTATTTTTGCTACTTTTTCTTTGCTGATTAATTCATCTTCAGGTGTAACTCGTGATTGAGCTAACAGGTTAATAGGAATCGATTCTAAGTTTATATTATTATGATGAGAACGATATACACTAATTGATTTATTACGTACGACAGTATATATATAAGCGTTGAAGTTATTTAAATCTTGTAGTTTTTTCCTTTTCTCCCAAACATCTAAAAAAGCATCAGATACAATTTCTTCTGCATCATTTTCATTTATAACATATAATTGGCTGAAATGCAAAAGATCATAGTAGTAAAGGTTGTATAATTTACCTAATGCAATTTCTGAATCATTAATCGCAATGTCTTTTACGTATTTGGCTATTTTTTCAGTGTTCTCCACAAGACTTATAATTATATTATTTAATTCAGTCGCATCTAGTATCAAAAACCCTTAGTCGCCGCAAAAATAAAAAAAAATTGTGGAGTGATTAAGGGTTTTCTTTCATCACTGCGACTTATCTGTAAATACTAATAATAAATTATGAATATAGATAATATTATAATAAAGGTTTTAACAGGCGAGGCTTCAGCAGAAGAGGTTATGGAATTTGTAGATTGGTTAAACGCTTCAGCTTCTAATAAAAAAGAATTTGAGAAAATAAAAGCTTATTGGGAAACAAAGGCCATATCTAATGTAAATATCACTCCTGAAAAATCTTTTAATAATTTACAGCAGAAGATAAAACAGACAGAATCGAAAAGGCAAAAAAGAATTCGTGTTCTGTATTTTGGGGCTAGTATAGCAGCTTCTCTATTGCTAATCTTCTCAGTTGAATTTTGGAAAAAAAAGAATAGCCCGGTTGAGGAGGAAAAACAATATATATGCATGACCGATAGAAGTTCTTCTACTTTTTATTTACAAGATAGTACTAAGGTTGTGTTGAATAAAGATAGTAAACTTACTTATTCAAGCGCCTATGGTAATCATGAACGTCGAATAAGGCTCCAAGGTGAAGCCTATTTTGAGGTTACAAAAAACGAAAATGTTCCTTTTATTGTCGATACAGATGGAGCAGTTGTTAGAGTTTTGGGTACAAAATTTACTGTATGTAATAGAGAAAACTCTCCAATGGTAAAAACTGTGTTATTGGAAGGTTCTGTTAGGTTTACAAGTAAAGAACAGAGTATTTTAATGATACCCAATCAAAAGCTATCTTTTAACAAGAAAACAAAAAACGTAGAAATCAAAAATGTAGATGTAGCTGTTGAAGCTGCTTGGAAAGACGGTTTGATAAGATATAAATCACTTTCCTTTAAAGACCTAATGGCTAAATTGGCAAAGGATTATGGAACTTCAGTCGTAATTAATAACAAGCTATTACTTTCACCAGATCTAAAAGTATCGGGAACTTTTGACATGGATAGTACATTTCATTCAGCACTGGAGATAGTAAAACGTACGATAGAGTTTAAGTGGAAAAACGTAAATGGTATATACTATATAAATTAATTGTTGAACCTTAAATTGAACTATATGGGAAAGGAATAATGAAAAATACGGTGTTTCCGCAAATTATTATTGTAAAAAATATTTAACCTTAATGTGAAATTCATATATACTTAATGTACAGATGAATTCCGATTAAAAACGATGTAAAAACATGAAAAAAAGAAAATTATCACATGTTTGTTTGTTGGCATTCGTACTCATGTTTGCATGTGCACATAGTGTATTTGCATGGAATGAGTATTATCAGAATGTTAAACTTTCAATTAACAAATCTAATATCGCTTTAGTTGACTTGTTCTCTTTTATAGAACAAAATAGTGAGTATCTGTTCTTTTACAAAGATGCAGATGTTAAAAATGTAAACATTTCAATATCAGCAAAAAACAAAACTGTCAATCAGATTTTGAATTCAGCATTAGAGCATACTAAATTAACTTATTCTATATCTGGTAGGAATGTAAATATTATAAAAAAAACAGATGAGAATCTACAATATAGAAAATACAAAGGTGTAGTAAAGGACGGAGCAGGTAATCCGATTATTGGCGCTAATGTACTGGTTGAAAATACGACAATAGGAGTTATCACAGATATTGATGGAAATTTTAATTTGGATGCAAAAGAAGGTGATATTCTTAAGATTTCTTATATTGGATTCTTAGCTCAAGAAATTAAATTAGGAACAAAGCACAGTTTAACTATCACATTAAAGGAAGATACAGAGATGCTTGATGAAGTGGTAGTTGTTGGTTTTGGTACTCAAAAAAAGGTAAATTTGACAGGATCAGTTGAATCAGTGTCTGTTAAAGACCTGAACAAGCGCCTTGTTGGCCAAACCTCATTGGCCTTACAGGGTTTAGTTCCTGGAATATCAATTACTCAACGTAGCGGCCAGCCTGGAAAAGATGGAGGTACAATAAGTGTTCGTGGTAAAACAACTCTAGGAAATAACGATGTTTTAGTTTTAGTTGATGGAGTTGAAATGGGTATTGATGACATTGACCCTTCTTTGATTGAATCAATGTCTGTATTAAAAGATGCTGCATCTGCTGCTATTTATGGTTCGCGTGCTGCAAATGGTGTAATTTTGATCACTACAAAAAGAGCTGAGACAGATAAATTTAATATTTCTTACAGCGGCCATATTGGTTGGCAAAATGCAATTGAACTTCCTGAGAAAGTTGGAGCCTTAGACCACATGCGTTTGATTGACTTGGCTAATACAAATGTCGGTAATTCTCCTATTTTTGGCCAAGAAAAGATCAAAGAGTATGAAAAAAACATGTCCGCAAATCCAGATATGTATCCTGATACAGATTGGTATGATAAGTGTTTAACGAACAGCGGATTTACACAAAATCATTTTCTTACCTTAAGCGGTGGATCAAAACGCATTAGAACTATTGCAAATATAGGTTATATGAGCCAAGAAGGTATCATTGCTAATTCAAATTATAAAAGATATACTTTCCGTATTAATTCTGATATGGAACTGATGAAAAATTTGACAGCGCGACTTGATGCTCATGTTGTGTATGGCAAACGTGAAGAACCTTCTAATCCGGACATATTTAACTGGTTGAGCCGTATTCCAGCTAATGAATCAGGAATTCTTAGTAATGGAAAATGGGGAAAAGGTTGGAATGGTTATAACCCGCTGGCAATGGCAAAGGATGGCGGTACTTCAAATGTAAAGAAACCAGATGCTTTATTTAATTTCTCTTTGATTTATAAACCGATTAAAGATTTGACTATTCAAGCTTCTTATTCTCCTCATTATTATGAAGCTCATCAGTCTATTTATGAAAAAAGCATAAGTACTTATAACGCAGATGGAACATTGGCTTATATAGCTCCCGAACAAAGTGCTTTATCTGAAAGTACTACACAGAATCTTCGCCAGCAGTTTACTGCATCTGCAACTTACGATAAGACATTTGGAGTACATGGTATCACAGCTTTATTAGGCTACCAGCAAGACAGTTATCGTTATGATATGCATTCAGGATCTAGATTAGATTTTCCGTTTTCTGATTTTCCGGTTTTGGATGCAGGTGGTATTGAAGGTCAGAAATCAAATGGTACGGCAAAAGAATTTGCTCTACAATCATTATTCGGTCGTTTGAACTACTCTTTGTTTGACCGTTATTTATTTGAAGCCAATGTTCGTTTCGATGCATCCTCACGTTTTGCTTCAGGTCACCGAAATGGTGTATTTCCCTCTTTCTCTTTAGGTTGGAGAGTGTCAGAAGAAAAATTTTGGAAGTCTTTAAAATCTACTGTTTCTAATTTGAAGTTGAGAGCTTCTTGGGGACAGTTGGGTAATCAAAATGTAGGTGATTATTATCCGTTTGCTTCTCAAGTAAATATTGAAGGGGTTAATTACATCTTTAATAACAAAGGTGTATCAGGTGCAGCTATTACAAATATGGCTAACAAGGCCATTACTTGGGAAACTACTACTGTTACAGATTTTGGTGTTGATGCAACACTGTGGAATAAGTTAAATGTTTCATTTGACTATTACTATAAGAAAACAAAAGATATTTTGTTGCAACTTGACGTGCCTTTGATTATTGGTATGAAGGCACCTATGCAAAATGCAGGAGTTGTAGAAAATAGAGGTTGGGATTTAAGTCTAAGCTACAATGACAAAATAGGTGATTTTACTTATCGTGCAACGTTTAATATATCTGATGTACGCAATAAGATTCTCGATATGAAAGGGGTTAATCAAACGGGACTGCTGGTTAATAGAGAAGGTGAAGAAATGAATTCTATCTATGGGCTCAAAGCTATTGGCTATATTCAACCTGAAGACTATGATGAAACAGGAAATTATAAGTATGCTAAACAGTTTGGTAATTTCGGTCCTGGTGATATTAAGTATGAGGACACAAATAATGACGGAACTATTACTTCAGATGACCGTCAGATTTTGGGCGGAACAATTCCAAGATATACTTATGGTTTATCATTGTATGGAGCTTATAAAGGCTTTGACTTGAATCTCTTGTTTCAAGGTGTAGGAAAAGCTAATGGTTATATTGAAGGTCATGGCATTCAGCCTTTCTTTGAAGGAGGTACTGTTCAAGAACAACACAAGGATTATTGGACAGAAGATAATCGCCATGCCAAATTCCCTCGTTTAGCGTTTAACGAAACTAATAATATCCAATATTCTTCATTTTGGATGAAGAATGCAGCCTATTGTCGATTGAAAAATATACAGGTTGGTTACACTTTGCCCAAAAAATGGTTGGAAAAATGTTCATTGAATAATGTTAGAATCTATTTTAGCGGCGATAACCTATTGACCATAAGTAAATTTTGGGAAGGATTTGATGTAGAAGCTCCTGTTGGAAATGGTAATTATTACCCTCAAGTTAAGACTATTTCTTTCGGTATCGATGTTAAGTTTTGATTGTGGAATCTAATACGTAAATCAGATGAAAAAATATAATTTAATTTTATTATTGGGATTATTCATATTTAGCTCTTGCGATAGTTTCTTGGATAAGGAACCTTTGAATTCTCCTTCAGATGCTAATTTCCCTTCTAATTCTAGGGAAATGGAAATGGCTTTGGCAGGCTGTTATACTCCTTTGTGGTTAAATCATGAAAGTATGACTTTTTTCTTGGCACTAGACTGTGTCACAGATATGAATTATGATCGTAACACCAATGGTATTCAGCCTTTGGCTCAAGGAGCTGCTGATGCTAGTAACTATGTGGTGAAAGATTACTGGGCTAATTTTTATACTGGTATTGCTCGTTGTAATTTTCTTATTAATAATTTAAATCGAGTTGTAAACGCTGACGATAAGACAAAGTCTGTTGTAGAGGGAGAAGCTCGTTTTTTGAGAGCTGTTTATTATTCTTATTTAACGGAACTATTTGGAGATGTTCCTTTGATAATGGATAATTTAACTATAGAAAATTCTCAACTTTCTAGAACTCCGAAGGCACAAGTTGTTGATTTTATATTAGAAGATCTTACAGAAGCAGCTAAGCGACTTCCTATTGAAAACAAACCAACTTCCGGACACGCATCCTTTGTTTCTGCAATGGCTATGAAAGCTAGGACAGCTTTATATAATGAGCGTTGGGATGTTGCAATAGCAGCTGCCCAAGAGGTTATGAAACTAGAAGGAAAAGAAGTGATAATAGAAAATGACTATAGCAAATTATTTACTTATGAGGGAGAAGACTCAAAGGAAATTCTATTCTCGGTACAATATTTAGTAGATGTCAAAGAACATTCTTTATATCGCCTTTTCGGTTCTAGAAATGGTAAAGCGTTTACAAACAAAAAGCCTCCTTATCAGTTGGCAGATTCTTGGGAGTGTACGGATGGATTACCCATTGATGAATCCCCTTTATTTAATCCAAAGAATCCATATAAAAATCGTGATCCGAGATTGGGTTACACTATAGCTGTTCCCGGTACTCAATTTTTAGGATATCAATTTGAAACTCACGGAGATAGCCTTAAGTGTTGGAAATATGACGAATCGGGTAAACCTGTAGAACGTGTTGATAATCTTGAAGCCACTCATCCGTATGCAACTTTTACCGGTCTTTGTTGGCGTAAATATTGCAATTTAGTAGATCAGACAGCTATGACAAAATGTGGTGTTAACACAATCATGCTACGTTATCCTGAAGTTTTGCTTACCTATGCTGAAGCAAAAATTCGTGCTGGCCAGATTGATCAGTCTGTTTATGACGCTATAAACAAAGTTCGTCAGCGTCCTAGTGTTCATATGCCAGCTATTACAGAAACAAATTCTACTAAATTGCTCCATAGAGTTTATAAAGAACGTAAATGTGAATTTGCAGGTGAAGGATTGCGTTTATTTGATATCAGACGTTGGAAGATTGCAGATAAAGTAATGAACCAACCAGTGTTGGGCCGTATGAAGAAATCCTATCCATCTGTAGCTCCTGAGGTGGACGAATGGGGTAATGCTTTTTATAAGTCTGAATTCATAGCTCAAGAAGGTGAGTCCTCGGATTTTAAACTTCGTTTAGTTGAATCGCGTAAATTCAATTCAGAACGTGATTATTTATGGCCGATTCCTGATATTGATAGACAGACTAATCCTAACTTAAGCCAGAATCCACATTATTAGTTAATTAGCAATAGTGAGAGGGAAATCGTTGAACTAATGTGTGATAAGGTTTCCCTCTTTTTTTCTTAATACTTAATCTGATGAATAAATTTCTTTTATTTTTTATCGTTTTCTTTTTATTGACCTCTTGCATTCAAAGTAGGAAACAAACAAAACATAATATAAAGGAAGTAGATGTTTGTGTATATGGTGGAACTTCTGCTGGTGTAGTAGCTGCTTATTCAGCTAAGATGATGGGGAAGACAGTCTTACTTATAGAACCAGGAAAGTACTTGGGAGGTATGACTACCGGAGGACTTGGTTCTACAGATATTGGAAATAAATATGCTGTAACAGGATTGGCTCGTTTGTTCTATCGCCGAGTCGGGGAACATTATGGACAATTCGAACAATGGATGTTTCCACCTAGTGTTGCTACTAAAGCTATGATGCGATTCATTAATGATGCTCAAGTTGATGTTCTGTATCAACATCGTATTATTTCTGCTGATAAAGATGGAACGCGTATTGCCGGCATTCAGGTAGAACATGCTGCAAAAGAAGAAGCTGATATTGTTACAATTAAGGCCAAACAATTTATTGATTGCAGCTATGAAGGGGACTTAATGGCAAAAAGTGGAATATCTTATGCTACCGGTAGAGAAGATAGTAAGCAATATGGTGAGTCTTTGAATGGTGTCCAAATGTCGTTTTGGCATCAATTTCCGGACGGGGTCGATCCTTATGTAATAAAAGGAGATTCTACAAGTGGTTATTGTTGGGGCATTAATAACCATCGCTTAGCAGAAACCGGAAGTGGAGATAATTTTATACAAGCTTACAATTTTCGACTTTGTTTGACTAATAACCCCAAAAACCGTAGATCGTTTGAAAAGCCTGCAAATTATCAGCGCGAACATTACGAATTATTAGCACGTGCTATTGAAAAGATGGAGCCTGATATAAATAAGTTTTTACTGATTAATTGGGGGCAGATGCCTGAAGATAAATACGATGTAAATAATCGAGGCCCTTTATCTACTGATATGATTGGTATGAACTATGACTATCCTGATGGTGATTATAAAACACGAGCTCGTATATGGCAAGAGCATGTCGATTATACAAAAGGATTACTTTATTTTTTATCTCATGATATATCTGTTCCTGCAAAATTACGTCAAGCAGTTTCTGAATTTGGCTGGGCAAAAGATGAATTTGTAGATAATGATAACTTTCCGACTCAATTATATATTCGAGAAGCGCGTCGTATGATCGGTGAGTACATTATGACTCAAAAGAATTGTGAAGGACACGAAGTTGTAGAAGATGGTATTGGTTTAGCTGCTTATATTATGGATTCTCACAACTGCCAACGTGTTGTAATTAATGGCATGGTAAAAAATGAAGGCGACGTAGAATCTGGTGGTTTCCCTCCATATCCGATTTCTTATCGTAGTATTACTCCTAAACGTAGCGAATGTACTAATCTTTTAGTCCCTGTTTGTGTTTCAGCTTCCCACATTGCATATGGCTCTATTCGTATGGAACCTGTGTTTATGGTTTTGGGACAATCAGCTGCAGTAGCCTCTGTAATGGCTTTAGATAATCAAATTGATGTACAGGATGTTAATGTGGATGATTTAAAGAAAGTATTGATTCAAAATCCCTATCTTGATGGTAGTGTTCCTGAAATACTTTTAGATGATAGTGATTTGGCCTCTATTAAAAGAACCGGTTCTTGGAATCGTATAGAAGGTTATTATTATAAGAACAGTTATACACGAGCAGAATCCAAGTCTGGTGAGATAACAATTAATGGGCATGTACAGAAGCCTGGTAGATATGAAGTTTTATTCTATTGTTCTTCAAGTATACCGAGCGAAATGATGCCAAATAAAATGAAAGTAAAACTCTCTAGTGCCTCTAAAGATCAAATCCTTACATCTACACCTAAAGAGCATATTGGGCATTGGAATAGTCTAGGTGTGATGGCACTAGAAGAAGGTCAGGTATCGTTTACTATTGATGCAAACACTCCTAATGGAGTAGCTTTTTTTGATGCCATTATTTTAAGTCCGATAAAATGATAACTATTACTCAAGAAATAAATATACTATGAAAAGGATTTTTTTATTATTCGCTAATTTGTTAATTTGTTTAATGATGGGGGCTCAGGTTGTTCGTCCGTTAATTCCTTATCCTTTAGAATTAAGCGAACAGAACTTATCACCTTTTAAATTATCTCCCATGACCGGTATTAAAAATGAATCATCTGTCGATAATAACGTCTTCTTGAGAGATTATTTAGAACAAGATTTTTTGCTGGTATTACAAAATAGAAAAGGTACTAATCAAATTATTTTAAAAGAAGATAAGAACCTCGTAAAATCAGTTGGAAAAGAAGGTTATACGTTACATGTAAACCCCGACTCTGTGGTGATTACGGGTGCTAATTCAACAGGTGTTTTTTATGGAATTCAGACTCTACGCCAGTTGGTAGATCGTAAAACCATGCTTATTCCTTCAGTTAATATTGTAGATACTCCAAATTATGAGTGGAGAGCTATGATGCTTGATGAATCTCGCCATTTAAAAGGTAAGCGTGTAGTAAAAGATTTGCTAGATCGTATGGCTTTTTTGAAAATGAATGTGTTCCATTGGCATTTGACGGATGACCAAGGCTGGAGATTAGAGATTAAGCAATATCCAAAATTGACAGAAATAGCTGCATTTAGAGATAGCTCAGAAATCGGAGGTTGGCATACCAACCGATTTGATGGACAACCTCATGGTGGATATTATACACAAGAAGACGTAAAGGAAATTATTGAATATGCTGCCAAAAGACATATTATGATTGTTCCCGAAATTGAAATGCCAGGTCATGCTACAGCAGTGGTTGCAGCATATCCTGAAGTTGGTGTACTAGATCATCCCATAAAAGTACCTTGCAAGTTCGGAGTCAGTTCTTCAGTCTTTAATGTAGCAGATAAAAAAACAATTCAGTTTATTCACAACATATTGAAAGAGGTATTTGAACTTTTTCCTAGTAAAATCATTCACATCGGCGGAGATGAAATCCATTTTGAGGAATGGAAAGCTAGTAAAGACATAAATCGTTTCATGAAGAAAAAGAATCTTAAGAACTATAATGACTTACAACTGTATTTTACAAATCAGATGTCTCATTTTTTTCAGCAACATCAGCGTCATATGATGGGATGGAATGATATAATGGGAAAAAATATTCATGAATGGTCGGATGAGGATAACTCACAGTCAGGCACCTTGTCCAAGGATGCCATTGTGCATTTTTGGAAAGGTGATAGTTCCCTAATGACTGACGCATTAGTTAATGGATATAAAATTGTCAATTCTACCCATTCTTATACGTATTTGGATTATACTTATGATTTAATTCCACTGGCTAAAGCTTATGATTTTAATCCTTTTCCGAAAGGAGTTGATACAAAGTATAAATCTCAAGTACTAGGTTTAGGTTGTCAACTATGGAGTGAATGGGTCATTACAGTGGCAGATCTGTATCGACAGGTTTATCCAAGGCTAGCAGCATATGCTGAAGTTGGATGGACTAAGGAGCAAAATAAGAACTTTGATCGTTTTCAAAAAGGAGTAAAATTATTAAGAGAGAATAATTATATCCCAAAAACAGATTTTAAATAATAAGCCATGAAAATTCTTCGTATTTTTTTATGCTTTATGCTGCTTCCAATGGTACTGCAGGCTAGCAATCCTGTTTCTGCTTTGTTGGATCGGCTAGAAAAAGGGGCATCCAAACATTTTATCATTGAAAAAGTGCAGTCTGATCGAGACTTTTTTGAGCTAGAAAGCAAGGGGAATAAAATAGTTGTAAGAGGAAACACTTACGTCAATATTTCAGCAGGCATACGCTGGTACCTAAAGTATTATCTGCACACTAATATTTCCTGGAATAACATGGTTATTCAATTGCCGGATAAACTCCCCATGGTAAAGAAGGAACGACATGAAACGGATTGTTCGTTGCGTTATGATTTAAATTATTGTACGCATTCATATTCTATGGCATTTTGGGATTGGGAGCGCTGGGAAAAGGAAATTGACTGGATGGTTTTGCATGGCATCAATTTGCCTTTGGCTATTACAGGAACAGAATGCGTATGGTTTAATGTACTGAAAAAAATGGGTTACTCTCGTGAAGAGATCGATGAATTTATCTGTGGCCCTGGTTTCTTTGCTTGGTGGTTGATGAATAATCTTGAAGGTTGGGGAGGACCCAATCCGGACAGCTGGTATAAGCAACGCGAAGCTTTGCAAAAGAAAATAGTCAAGCGAATGAAAGAATTGGACATACAACCGGTATTTGCTGGGTATTCGGGTATGGTACCACACAATGCTAAAGAAAAGTTAGGATTGAATGTGGCTGATCCGGGCAAATGGTGCGGCTATCAACGTCCGGCTTTCCTTCAACCTACGGATGCACGTTTTGCGGAAATTGCCAAATTATATTATGATGAGATGACGCGTCTGTTCGGAAAGGTTAATTATTACAGCATGGATCCCTTTCATGAAGGTGGTAACGTGGATCATGTCGATTTAGGTCAAGCGGGTCATGCCATCATGGATGCGATGAAACAATGTAACCCTAAGGCGACCTGGGTAGTTCAGGCATGGGGAGATAATCCACGTGAAGCTATGATTAAAAATCTGCCTAAGGGGGGGGTGGTGGTACTGGATCTCTTTTCAGAAAGTCGTCCACAATGGGGGGATCCTAATTCTACTTGGTATCGCCCAGAAGGTTTTAACGGTCATGACTGGTTGTATTGTATGTTGTTGAACTATGGAGGAAACGTAGGTCTTCATGGAAAAATGCAACATGTAATCGATGAGTATTTTAAGGCTCGTTCTACGCCTTTTAGCAGTTCATTAAAGGGGGTTGGCATTACAATGGAGGGTATTGAAAATAATCCGATTATGTATGAACTGCTTTGTGAATTGCCTTGGCACGAGCATAAATTTTCAAAGGATGATTGGCTAAAGGATTATGTAACGTCTCGTTATGGCCAATTTAACCAGACATTATATGAGGCATGGCTGCTTTTGAGCAATTCTATTTATGCTTGCCCGGTTGAGTCTACACAGCAAGGAACCCATGAATCTGTGTTTTGTGCCCGTCCGTCTAATCATGTATTCCAGGTATCCAGTTGGTCGGAAATGAGCGATTATTATGATCCCAAAGATGTTATTCGTGCCGCAGAACTGTTTGTTAGTGTTGCAGATTCATTGAAGGGCAATAATAATTATGATTACGACCGAGTTGATATTGTCCGTCAAGCGATCGCTGAAAAGGGGCGCATGACTTATAAGATGATGATGCTAGCGTTGGATCAAAAAGATAAACTATTATTCGAAACTTGCAGCAACCGTTTCATGGAATTATTGTACCAGCAGGATGAACTTCTGTCTTCTCGTCCGGAATTTTGCTTGGACACCTGGCTAAATCAAGCGGCTAGCTTGGGGACCACTGACGCTGAGAAAGCTCATTATGTGTGGAATGCTAAGGTACAGATAACGACCTGGGGAAACAGGGTAGCGGCAGATGAAGGTGGTCTGAGAGATTATGCCCATAGAGAATGGTCTGGTTTGCTTAAGGAATTCTATGCTATGCGGTGGAAGCATTATATAGATATGGTCTTGAAATATTGGAACAAAGAGAGTATGCCTGTCATTGATTTCTATTCATTAGAAGAATCTTGGGTTAGTAAGTCTTATAAACTTGTAAAATAGTAATATATGAAATGGATAAATAAACTTTTTGTCGTGTGCAGTATGACTATGTGTATATCATGTAGTTCCTCTTCTGACCTTGACAAAACTTATAACCAAGGGATTAACATCATTCCTGCACCACAGAATTTGCAGGTAAATCAAGGCCAGTTTGTGCTTAATAAAAATACGCATTTTTATGTTTCTTCCGAAAAAGCACAGAGAGTTGCAGAGTTTTTTTACCAAAAACTAAGGAAATCTACAGGTCTTTCCTTGCCATTTGCTAAGACATGTCATGACGAGAATATAATTTCTCTAATTTTGGATCCAGAATCTACTGATAATAAAGAAGGTTATACATTAAAAGTAACAGAACATCGCGTAGAAATTAGAGCTATTACTTCACAAGGTTTGTTTTATGGCTTGCAGACTTTATTGCAACTATTTCCAGCCGAAGTTGAATTTGATGAATTACAACAGGATGTGAATTGGGTTGCACCTTGTGTAGAAATACATGATGCTCCTCGTTTTGAATACCGCGGTTTTATGTTAGATCCATGTCGTCACTTTTTACCGGTCGAAGCAGTAAAGAAACAGATTGATGTATTGTCTTTGTTCAAGGTTAATACTATGCATTGGCATTTGACCGATGACCAAGGATGGCGTATAGAAATTAAGAAATATCCCAAATTGACAGAAATTGGTGCAAAGCGTGTAGAAGGAGAAGGCGCCAAGCATGAAGGTTATTATACGCAAGAACAGATTAAGGAAATCGTTGCTTATGCAGCAGAACGATTTATTACTATTATTCCTGAACTAGAAATGCCTGGACATGAATTGGCAGCTATTGCAGCTTATCCTGAATTGTCATGTCGTAACTCCATAGTTTCACCGAGAATTGTTTGGGGAGTAGAGGATGTTGTAATGTGTCCCGGTAAAGAAACCATGTTTACTTTTCTTGAAAATGTAATAGAAGAAATGGTTACATTATTTCCTGGTACGTATTTTCATATAGGTGGAGATGAATGTCCTAAAACAAGTTGGGAAAACTGTTCTAATTGTCAGAATCGAATTACTTCTCTAGGATTAGTTGACGATCAGAAACATACAGCAGAACAATACTTGCAGAGTTATGTAGTACGCCGAATGGAGAAAGTCTTAAAAAAGTATGGAAAGCGTTTGATAGGTTGGGATGAAATTTTAGAAGGAGGTTTAAGTCCAGAAGCTACAGTAATGTCATGGAGAGGGGAAACGGGGGGAATAGAAGCAGCATTGCAGAATCATGACGTCATCATGGCTTCTCATGGTAATGGTATGTATTTAGATCAGTTTCAAGGTGACTCCAAAATTGAACCAGTTTCTATTGGAGGTTATACATCACTTGAACGTACATATAGCTACAATCCGATACCTGATACTTTACGAACTTTAGGTAAAGAACATTTTGTACGTGGAGTACAGTGTAACCATTGGTCAGAATACATGTATACACCAGATATTTTGGAGTATCGCATGTATCCCAGAATGTTGGCTTTGGCTGAAATTGCATGGACTCCTCAAGAAAAGAAGAATTACCATGATTTTGAAAGAAGGATAAATAATGCATATGTACGTTTGGATGCACATCATATACATTATCATATACCGCAACCAGAACAACCGTATGGGTCCTGTAATTATGTGGCATTCTTAGACACTGCCAGGTTGGATTTTACAAGTAGTCGTCCTATCAAAATGGTCTATACATTAGATGGTACGGAGCCGCTACCTAATTCTAAGGAATATACAGAACCTTTAATATTTACTGAGAATGCTCTAATAAAGATTCGTTCTGTGTTACCTTCTGGAAAAATGAGTCCAGTACGTAAAATTAAGGTACAGAAGCAAAAACTGAAACCATCTATTATTACAGAGTCGATGCAATCGGGATTATTAGTGAAGAAAACTAATGGTTGTTATTTAAAATCTTCTGAATTAGAAGAATCGAATCAATGGGTTGAATTAAATATAAAAAAATTGAGTGAACTGCGCGGTTTGAATGGTGGTAAAGAATATTTAACTAAGATACAACCACACGCAGCTGTAGCTACAGGATATATATATATTCCAGCTGATGGCGTTTATTTCTTCTCTACTGATAATGAAGAACTTTGGCTGGATAATGAAATGTTAATTAGCAATGAAGGAGAAGTGAAACGTTTTTCTCGTCATGATAAGTCTATAGCATTGTCCAAGGGATTCCATACTATGAAAGTAGTTTTTTTAGGCCATATAATCGGAGGATGGCCTTCTTGGTGGAATGATTCGAGTATATATATGCGAGCTGCTGATGATAAAGAATTTAAACCGGTTTCGCCAGAACAATTATTTCATTAATAAACTTTATTGTTATGAAAATAATTAAATTACTTGTTTTAGTGTTCTTCCTATTTTACTCATGGACAGGAAGATCTCAATCTTATCCGTTGCAGATTACATGGAGCACAACGGATTATCATGTGAGTAGAGAGTCGTTTCCATTTAAATTAGAGGATACAGGAAATAAAAAAATAGTAGCATGGAGGGGAGAGCGAATTAGTCTTAAGATTTTAGTAGGATCTAATTTTAATGATTCAGAGATTAGTTTTGTGGTGAAAGAGCCAGAAGGATGTTCTTGGATTGATGCTTCCACCACAGGCTTTTTAGATTATGTAATGACTGATGAACTGAATAAAGAAAAGACAGGGGGATGTGGCTATCGCCCTGATAAAACTTTGTTTGATTCTTCTTTGGTAGCTGATCGAATCGTTCCCATGGAAAAAATAAAATATCAGTCGAAAACAGTACTGCCTATTTGGATAACACTTGAAGTCCCTAATGACACAGAAACAGGAGTTTACCAAGGTTCGGTAGAAATCAGAAACAATGGATCACTATGTAAGGTATTGCCTTATTCTGTTCGCGTATTAAATCGAAATTTGTCAACACAAAGCAAGCAAAAATTTCATTTGGATTTATGGCAAAATCCATTTGCTGTTGCACGTTATGCTGGAGTTGCAGTGTGGAGTAAAGAGCATTTTGAAGTAATGCGCCCATTAATGGAACGCTTGGCTAAAGCTGGACAGAAAGGAATAACAACTTCTATCACTCATAAACCATGGAACGCACAAACTTATGATTATTTTGAAAATATGATTACGGAAATAAAGAGAATAGATGGTAGTTGGAGCTATGATTTTACTATATTTGACCAATGGGTTGAATTTATGCAATCTTGTGGAGTAGGACCATATATTTATTGTTATTCTGTAATACCATGGAATCTTACCTTTCGTTATTATGATCAGCGTACCAATTCTATGGTAGATAAAAAGCTCGATGTTAAAAATCCTGAGTTTTATAACTATTGGGAAAATAAACTTAAAGCTTTTGCATCACATCTTAAGTCAAAGGGTTGGTTTCAAAACACCATTATTGCTATGGATGAACGACCAAAGGAAAGTATGGAGGCTGCTTTGCGTGTAATTAGAAATGCTGATCCGGAGTATAAGATTTCATTGGCTGGGGTTTATCATAGTGAATTAAATAAAGATATACATGATTACAGTATTCCATATAATGATAAATATCCTGACGGTGTAATAGAAGAACGCCGTGAATCAGGCCAAATAACTACTTTCTATACTTGTTGTAGCGAACCATTCCCAAATACCTTTACTTTCTCACAACCTATTGAAGGAGCAATTTTTGGTCCCGTTGCTGCTGAACGACACCTTGATGGTTATTTGCGCTGGGCATATAACAGTTGGGTTCAGTATCCTAATAAGGATTCGCGTTTTCATACTTGGGCTGCCGGTGATACGTTTTTAGTCTATCCGAATAATATTTCTTCAGTTCGTTTTGAAAAGATTATTGAGGGAATACAATTATATGAAAAAATCTGCATTCTGAGTTCTAATTCATCAAGGCGAATTCAATTGCAGGAAATATTAAAGAGTTTTGCACATGGCAAAATCACTGCTGATTCTGCTAAAAAAGCAATGCATAGGCTTCGTAATTATGTGAATCGAGATTGAGCTTATAAAACTCATCATCATAATAAAAAATAGTATGTTTTTTAATTATAAATATGGATTGTTTGCTGCAATGATTGGCATTTGTTCGATACTACAGGTAGTATATGCTCAGTCAATCTGCCCTTATCAGAATCCAAAACTTTCTGTTGAAGTTAGGGTAAATGATTTATTACAGCGAATGACATTAGAGGAAAAAATCGCTCAGATACGTCACTTGCATTCCTGGGATTACCTTGATGGAAAGGAACTAAACACAAATAAACTAGAAAGTATATGTGGAAAGGTGGGATTTGGATTCTTTGAAGGTTTTCCTTTGACTGCGGAACAGTGTCAAGAGATTTTTCAAAAGGTACAACGTTATATGATTGAGAATACCCGTTTAGGAATTCCTGCTTTTGTTGTAGCTGAATCATTGCATGGAGTAGTCCATGAAGGTGCTACTATATTTCCGCAAAATATTGCTTTAGGTAGTACTTTTAATCCTACTTTAGCATATAAAAAAGCTGCATGTACTGCGGGTGAATTGAATTCTATGGGAGTAAATCAAGTGTTAGCTCCATGCATTGACGTAGCTCGTGATTTACGATGGGGACGAGTTGAAGAATCATATAGTGAAGACCCTTTTCTATGTTCCACCATGGCAGTAGCAGAGGTTAAGGGTTATCTAAAGCATGGGATATCTCCCATGCTAAAGCACTATGGACCACATGGTAATCCATTAGGAGGGCTGAATTTGGCTTCTGTAGAGTGTGGTACCCGTGATTTATTTGACATTTATTTAAAACCATTTGAAGCAGTTTGTAATCAAACGGGAATTTTAGCAGTAATGTCCAGCTATAATTCATGGAATAGAGTACCTAATTCGGCATCTCATTTTATGTTAACTGAGATTTTGAGAGATAGATTTGGCTTCCGTGGATATGTGTATTCTGACTGGGGGGCTGTTGGTATGTTAAATTCTTTTCACCGGACTGCTACATCCAATCTTGAAGCTGCACAACAAGCTTTAATGGCTGGCTTAGATGTCGAAGCTTCTGGAATTTGTTTTAAAGAATTAGCTTCTTCGGTAGAGCAAGGATTGTTTGATGTGAGTTACATTGATCAGGCTGTAAAGCGAGTTCTACGGGCTAAGTTTGAATTAGGTTTATTTGAGGATCCTTATCAAAAACATAAGTCTCATTATCTTCCTTTTCGAGCAGCTGAAAGTTCTGCATTATCTCGACAGATTGCTGAAGAGTCTATAGTTCTGTTGAAAAACGAAAATCAGCTTTTGCCTTTGAATTTAGATAAACTTGAATCTATTGCAGTTATTGGACCAAATGCAGATCAGATACAATTTGGGGATTATACTTGGAGTAAAAAGAAAGAAGATGGAATAACTCCTTTGCAAGGTATTTTGGAGTTGACTAAAGGAAAGGTGCAAGTGCGTTATGCCGTTGGTTGCTCTATAGCTTCAAAAGACACAACAGAAATAGCCGAAGCTGTTCGAATAGCGGATCAGAGTGATGTCACACTGATTTTTGTAGGCAGTTCTAGCACGGCTTTTGTACGTCATAGTCCATTGCCTTCAACTAGTGGAGAAGGAATAGATTTGCACGATATTTCATTAACAGGTGCTCAAGAAACTTTGATTAAACGAGTTTATGAAACAGGCAAGCCCGTTGTTGTGGTACTTGTAACTGGCAAACCGTTTGCTATTCCTTGGGTGAAACAACATATTCCTTCTATTCTTGTTCAATGGTATGGTGGCGAGCAAGAAGGCAGAGCAATAGCAGATGTTTTGTTTGGGAATGTTAATCCATCTGGTAAACTTCCCTTTTCATTCCCTCAAAGTACAGGACATTTACCTTCTTATTACAATCATCTTCCTTCCGATAAGGGCTTTTATAATGAGCCAGGTACCTATGACAATCTGGGAAGGGATTATGTCTTTTCAAGTCCAGCTTCTTTATGGCCGTTTGGTCATGGCTTAAGTTATACTAAGTTTAAATATTTAGCAAGTTCTGTTAGTAAAAGTCATTATCAACCATATGATACTATTCAGGTAATGGTCAGGTTAAAGAATGTTGGAAATTGTTTAGGCAGGGAAGTTGTACAATTGTATGTGAGGGATGTAGTAAGTTCTGTGGTGACTCCTGTTAAACAACTTAAAGCTTTTACCAAGGTGGCTTTGAGACCAGATGAAGAAACCAACGTTTGTTTGAAAATTCCAACTCGAGAGTTATATTTAACTAATAAATTGGGTTATAGGTGTTTAGAACCTGGAAAATTTGAACTGCAAATAGGATCATCATCAGAATTGATAGAGTCGAAACACATTGTGTGGGTAGGAGAAAATTATAATTTGACTTTAAGTAAAAAGAATGTTGATATTTTAAACGTTCATAAGTCATTAGGTAAAAAAATAACGGTAAAAGGTTGCGTGCGAGATGTTCAGGCTACTCCTATGGAGGGAGTTTATGTTTGTAGTGTTGAAACAAACCAACAGGTTATAACAGATCAGGATGGTAAATATGAAATCAGTTGTTATGAGCAAGGTAATTTGCAGTTTCGTAAGAAGAATTATAAATCTGTGAACATTCCTGTTATTGGTCAGAATCATTTGAATGTTCAATTCACGCAAAAAGAATGATAAGTGAAAAACAGAGTTTCTTCTTGATATATTCGACACTAAAACATATTTGTATAAATGGAAATGAAGGTGTGTCAAAATGCGCACCTTCTTTTTTTTTACGCACAAAGCCCCGACTTTCACAAGCTGGGGCTTTGTTATTACCTAAAGATTTTGTATCTTTAGGCATAAGAATTTCTCCTGATGAAAATTTAAATAAGGCTTTGGCTGATTATCCTAATATTGAATTAATAGATGTAAAGCAGCAATATAAAGAATATAAAAATAAACTGGATTCAGGTTTTTTATTAGATAGGGTCATGAGTGATTCTGATGTGGAACTTTATGGCCCCAATTCTACAAGTGGAACAATAACAACAAGTAGTAATGATTTTGGAACGGACGATTTCTATCCTGCATCCGAAGTATACGCTGTTAGTTTCTACTGCAGACCTGTAACATCTGTATTAACGTTATGTACTTGTAAAACAGAGGTGTCTAATTCATGGAATACAGATTCAGGAATGGCTTCTATTTTTACAAATATAACATTAGAAGTAGGTCTTGCCTATTCAGGTTCAGGAGTATGTACTACACTGTATTTTGGCACGATGGATTCTAATGGTGGAACAGCCACCTGGAAAGCTTTAACACGTTGATAATATATATTTTTATTGATAATTTGGTATAAGAAGCGGAGAATACTACTCTCTGCTTCTTTGTTTATCCATTTCTTGAAAATACTCATAACACCTTTTGTAGTTATCTCTATCCTTAGCTGCATCCACCCATAGGTAACACATTAAACAGGTGAACAATAGGGAGAAAATAGTACAAAGGATTGAGTACATTGAAACGTAAGCATCCGATAAAGTACACATTGTAGACCTAAAAACACTTCTATTACTTTGTGATCAAAAACGTAGTTATGAAACGATCAATGAGTAAAGAAGAGTTTTTAGCGCTGTATCAGTGCCAACAGTCCAGCGGACTAACCATAAAGGATTTCTGTGATAATGAATCATATCCTGCTTCCTGTTTTCATTATTGGAAGAAGAAATATGGATTGAGTCACCCATATACCAAACACACCGAACCTACAGGTGATTCGTTTATCCCTCTTAATATTAATCATACTCCTGCCATTCCCACTTCATCACGTGGTGACAGGTGTGTAACCATAGAACTTCCATCCGGCATAAAGATCCACCTCAACATCCTAAGTAATCCGGAGATTATTTATGGCCTGATCAGTAAATTATGTAGCCATGTTCTGCCTAAATGATACGATGCGCTACTTCCTGTGTTCCGGGAAGACAGATATGCGCAAAGGAATAAATTCTCTTTGTGGGCTTGTTCATGATAAAATGGGATATGACGTTCGACTTGGCGATGTGTTTATCTTTGTCAACCGAAGCAGAACAACCATGAAACTTCTGCATGCCGAAGACGGAGGTATGGTTTTATACATAAAACGCCTTGAGGAAGGTACCTTTAGACTTCCTTCCTATGATAGTGAAAGCCGTTCCTATCCCATGGAATGGCGTGATTTAGTACTGATGGTGGAAGGCATAACCGATAATCCGAGTGATAGACTCAAACGTCTTAAAGCCGGTCGAAAAGAAGGATTTTATTGATTAAAAAGAGCTTCCTAAACTTGTATAGCTGTACGATTTTCAGTATCTTTACATTATAATAAGATACTAAAAAGAATGATTCATACAGATACGATGGAACTAATAATCAAGAATCAACAGGAGCAAATAAAAGGGCTTCTGGAGACAAATCGTACCCTTGTAGAATCAAATCAGAAACTTATGGAACAGACGGGAGAACTGCAGCAAAAAGTACAGGAACTCCTGTCGCAAGTAGCCTGGTTAAACAGACAGCTTTTCGGCAGAAAGAGTGAAAAGCTGGCATCCTTGGATCCCAACCAGCTTGCCTTGTTTGATACCTTGGCTAATCCCAGGCAAGAGGAAACGGATCTTGTGGAGACTGGCGTAGGCACTAGGACATGTAAACCGGACGGAAAGAAAAAAGAATCCCGCCGTAATCGGGAACTGTTAGAGGGGCTGCCCGTTGTGGAAGTCATTGTCGAACCTGATAATGTGGATCTGAATCGATATCGTCGTATAGGTGAAGAGCGCACACGTACGCTTGAATTTGAACCGGGAAAGCTATATGTCAAAGAGACAGTACGTCCCAAATACGGACTCAAAAATAATTTAAGTCTTCCCAAAGAGGGTGAAAGCGGTGTCATAATAGCACCGCTTCCACCTTCCCCTATATACAAATGTCTGGCAGGACCTTCCTTGCTAGCCGAAATACTTCTGCAGAAATATGAATATCATGTTCCCTTTTACCGTCAGGTAAAGGAATACAGACATTTGGGTGTACGACTGCCGGAAAGTACTTTAAGCGGGTGGTTTAAGCCAGTATGTGAGTTATTAAGTCCTCTTTATTCGGAATTAGTAAAGCTCGTAACGGGCAGCGGATATGTTCAGGTCGACGAAACCACAGTACGGGTCATCAACAAAGGAAAGGGAAAAACCGATAAGGAGTATTTATGGATGGTCAGGGCAGCTATGGAAAAACTGGTCATCTTCCATTATGATGACGGTTCCCGATCCGGACAGACAATCAGAAATTTATTAAAGGACTTCAAAGGATATCTTCAAAGTGACGGATACAGTGCCTACAATGCGTTTGATGGCACTAAGGACGTGTGCCTTATTGCCTGTCTGGCCCATATCAGAAGACATATGGAGCTGGCACTGGATGAAAATAGATCACTTGCTGAATATGCTCTTAAACAAATACAGGAACTATATCATATTGAGCAGATAGCAGATGCCCGGAAACTCGATGCGCAGGGACGATGTGCACTCCGCCAGCGTTTGGCAACTCCCATACTTGACTCCTTTGAAAAATGGATGGAACAGACTTATGGCAAAGTACCACCAAGAAGTCGCATGGGACAAGCTATTACCTATACTTATCCTCTTTGGCCAAGAATGAAGAATTACCTGAAAGATGGAAATCTGAAAATCGATAATAATCTGGCGGAAAATGCGATTAGACCACTTACTTTGTCCAGAAAGAACTTCCTCTTTTGTGGTAACCACGAGGCAGCTGAAAATACAGCAATCCTATGCTCACTATTAGCTACCTGTAAAGCACAGGAAATTAACCCAAGGGAATGGCTGAATGATGTCATAGCCAAACTTCCATACTATCTGGAAAGAGACTCCGGGAAAAATGTTCGTGAACTTCTTCCGGATGTTTGGAAGTTAGAGAAATCCAACACGAATCCAATTGGAGTTTAAATATTTATGTTAAAGAATAAAAAAAACTCGATATTAGCTTTTGACTAAAGTTGATATCGAGTTTTCTATTTTATGAAAATACAATGTGTACTTTATCGGATGCTTACCCTTCCAAATCCATCTCTGTATACTTATTTATAGTTTGAGGTGTGAAAGTTCCTATAACCACAATCTGCTCATTACCACTTTGTATTTTAATGGCTCGGCCACCCCACCAGCTATTGACATCTATCTTTTTTTCAATAACATTATAGCTACTAAATAATGCGGGCTTCTGTTTACGTAAATTCAAATGGTGTCTTAATTTATAACTAGGTTTAGAACTATCATATTTCTACTCCTAAATTAATATCCTTTTTTTTTAGTGGGGTATATTCTTTTAATCCCCAACCTGTTGGGGAAAGAATGCGTTCAAAGCTTCTTTCTACATTTCCTTTAGTATAGGTAAGTACTTGTTTCTCTAATAAATTTTTAAAATCATTGGCATTTAAATCTCTGAAGATATTGATACATTCTTTCTTAAGATATTCATTGATTGCAGATGCAGACACTGTTTTTTGTGTTGTTTTGTCAAATATATAAAGATTATTGGGGATAGGAACCATTGTATCAATACCCATGAATACGTTACAATCGACGATAAGTTTGTAAGCATTGGTTTCTGCAAGTGGAGCTGATAGGCAATATGTAGAACGTTGAATTAGGCTTTGGATGAGTTCTTTTCCGTTTATTTGAAACATATCTGCAAGAAGATGATAACCTCTTAGATTAAGTTGTGACACTGTATCTTCTATTGCTGGAATGAATTTCATCCCCGGACCTAAATTAAGGTCAAAATGCTTGTAATAACGTAACAGGTCATTCCAATCCTTACACTTTGGAGTCTTTATTATATTAATGGTATTTTCCATTTTCATGGAACTGAGATAATGACTAGAAGAAAACTCCTCTTCTTTCCAAGACTGTGTTTGCCCATTTGGAAAGCTAATAAAAATAGTTTTAAAGTTATCTCCAAGAACAGTCCTTGAAAATGCTTTACAGTCATCTCCTTTCAGATAATATGCAGTAGCAATATCAAAACCGTTACCAGCACCATCATTGTCAAAACAGCAATTCCATTTCACATTAGGGAAAAGAGATTTAATGCTCATAATTTGACTTTGAGTAACGTTACCGCCAATACTGATAAATGCACAAGTTGTATTCTTATTGAAATGATTGATTTCATAGAAGCTCATAGCATCGATAGCGGATTCAAATAGATATATTTCCGTTACTTTATCAAATGGTACAAAGTTTGCGATCCAACAACTGTTTGATTTATCGCCGCCAATGCAAAATCCTTTGAAATTAATATTTTGGGCAGGATCATAATTACGCATTTCAAAATTTGTAATTTCCATTTGTCCTGGTTTACGGAATGGGAAACCGGCATTGTCTTTACTACCCACAGAATAAATAAGTAGCCTACTGCTGAAATCTTCTATTGTTTTTCTGGATAAATAGCGCTTTTTATTTAAATAAGTGGCTGTTGTTTCTGTTAATGGACGGGGAGAATATTTGTTAATGTCAAAGACGGTATTTTTAGATTGTGTAATATTGTTTTTTGTTGGTGTAGCAACTTTTAGGTCACTTCCTAAATATTTACTTAATACTTCATTTACTCCTTTATAGCCTGTTTGAGTGCAATTAGTAAATTTATCCAATCTGTATAAAACGAATTTAGTAAGATCACCTTTGTCTTTTATATCTCCTTTACAGGAAAAGTAGGCTTTTCCGTTTGGGTATATAATGATTTTATCTTCAGGCATCTGTCTTGACCCTAAGGTATATTCAAGATATTTTGCATTTGGACCAGATATTTTGGTGTAACCAAGATATTCAGCCATTTCCGCTATAGTAATTTTTGCTCTATAATCGTTGAAGTCCATTGAGTTGTCTTTTAAAAGTTAAAGGTACATATTATTTTTAAGTTTGAAAGAGAGATTCTTAATTTTTAGAATTCAACGGATGAATCTACTGTATTAAATGTTTGTTTTCCGACTTGGAGCGTCCAACCGGCTGGTGATTTACTTAATCCCATCATCTGAGTAATGCC
>ERZ791603.452-NODE-452-length-36875-cov-11.397691_pt1 | contig 36875 bp, 30 predicted proteins | sample MGYA00509966_ERZ791603 | MGnify/ENA primary metagenome ERZ791603 (study PRJEB30046, sample SAMN00791931) | human gut metagenome | study: EMG produced TPA metagenomics assembly of the A metagenome-wide association study of gut microbiota in type 2...
GGATAAACGCTGAAGGCATCTAAGCGTGAAGCCGACCTCAAGATAAGATCTCCCATCCGAAAGGAGTAAGACCCCATGAAGACCACATGGTTGATAGGCCGGAGGTGGAAGTGCAGTAATGTACGGAGCTGACCGGTACTAATAGGTCGAGGGCTTGATCGAAGCGAATTGAAAAGCAATGCAGTTTTCAAGGTGCGTTGAAAACACACCATAACCATTCCGGTGGTTAAGCCAAGGGGTTCCACCTGTTCCCATCCCGAACACAGAAGTTAAGCCCTTGTACGCCGACAATACTTGGCTGGCGACGGCCCGGGAAGATAGGTAGCTGCCGGATACCACAAAAGCAAGCAGCACGCAAAAGCGTGCTGTTTGTTTTTGTGCTATTTGATATTTACTTCTCTTCCCAGGCCACGAGTCTCCAAGTTGGCTGGCGACATTGCGCAGTTGAGCGCGTCCGGTGGACGATGCAGCGAAACGGAGCAACTCAAGCACAGGGAGTTGAAGGCAGGCGCCCCTGCGCCAACGCGCAACGACCTTGTGCGCAGAGCCGGGACCGATTCCTAACTTTTTGCCTGCTATGCTTATATGGTTGGCCGGCGATGGGGCAGTATCACAGCGTTAACTCTTATATCTTGGCACATATTGTCGCACACCCCAAAGGCGCCACCGCGCGCGGGGGAGCTGCTGAGCGTAAGCGAAGCTGAGGGGGAATAGTTCATGGTACTTGGCAGCTTAGAGCCGCTCCCCTTTCGTCACGGCTACGCCGCGACACTTTCCCCGTAAACGGGGACAGCTTTGGAGGGGTGGTATCGGGGCTGCTCTTGTTTATCGCAACCCCTCAGTCAAACCTTCAGCTTGCCAGTCCCCTGGCCGGGGAGCATTTTGGTACAGTACAAACTCCCACATTAAGCCTCACTGTCGAGGTTCGGAGTTGAGCGCCGCCTGTGGCGGATGAAGCGAAACGGAGAACGGGCAGGAACAGGGAGAATTACGAACGGCAGTGAGTAAGGCGGCCCAGTGAACAAAGGAATAGCGTATAATTGACATTGTTGTATTTATATGTTACAGTTGTTACCAAACAAAATAACAAAGTTGGAATTATAGGAGGTCTTTGCATGAAGAAAGTATTCGTGTGGCGGAGTAGAGCCGCATTACTTGGATTTCTACAGCACATTTGGTGGACTTAATAGTTCGCTTGGAACAGAAAGTACTTTTGTATTGGAAGTTGATCCTGAGGACACGGAAATCTATTTTAGTCGTCCAAATGGTGGATATGAACTTGTTCTAATTAAAGCAGATAGTACAGGCGAATGGGTTAGGCCAAATAAATAAATTCTGGCTTAACAAAGGCAAAATGAAAAGGGACATGAACGATTTCCGATCCGCCATGTCTCTTTTTGTTTGCATCTTTCACCTTTTTTACTATAAATGAGTCTGAAGTCGTTGTACGTCAGGAAGTTGAGGAAACTGTAATGAACGATCCTTACTTCATATTATCAATAAGCTGAAGTATAAGTTCCTTTTGTTCCGATGTAAGGGAACGCCACTTTGAAAACAATTCCTGCTGATCTTTTGAAAGTTCCACTTCCGTTCCTTCTGAAAAGAACTGCGCAAGGCTTATTCCGAATGAGTCGCAGATGACCTGCAATGTGCTGATACTCGGAAGCGTATTGCGGTTGAACATATTTGAAATGGTGGATATGGAAAGCCCCGACTCTTTCGCAAGACGGTATTCGCTCCATCCATGGCGTTGCATCAATTCTGTTATGCGCTGTTTTACGTCCACCAAATTCACCTCTTAATAATATTATATGTCTCAACTGAGAAGAAAATAGTTGCTAAAAGTATTGTATTTATGTCGCAAATGGGATATATTGATAGTACCAAAGCGAAGGAGGGTATTTTATGATATCACATTGTGCGAAGAAACTGCGTATTGGGAAGATGGTGCAGCATAGGTGTAGGGCAGGCTGCGTTCGGAGAAACTGGCCCGCTTGATTCAAACCGGCCGTATTCATCCCGAAAAGCTCATTACACATAAATTTCACGGGCTGGAAAATGTGGAGCCGGCGCTCATGCTGATGAAAGACAAGCCGGCAGACCTGATTAAACCATTGGTTTTGCTGTGATGCCTGTTGAAAAAAATATGAACGGCAGAAGGAAGCTTGCGCCTGCTATAAGGGTTTGATTGTTGTGATGCGGGCTGTTCTCGCGGTATATTTTGCGTATGCCTTGCGGATTGCCATTGCTTCGGTGAACAATCCTCCATTGCAGAACACATGCCGTGCTAAATCCAATCTACGGTTTTTAATCTGACAAAACCTCAAAAGTAAGGCGGGACTGGCTTTAGCCGTCCCGCCGTCAATGCTTCGATTGGACTGAAAATCAGTTTGTATCATTATTAAAGTCAGCGTCAAACTTGATGCAGTCCTTTATCATGCTTTTGGGAACCGCGACCGTGATAAGACGATAGCTATCTGCGCCGTCGGTTGTGGATTTAGAGCCGTTGCGGGGCATTATATGTATGCAGAATGTGTTCCCGTCACAAAAAATGCTGCTCACCTCCAAATCACTTGCCTTGTTGCTGACATCAACATAGACGAGCATTAAGCTGTTTTCTTCAAAAAATGCCTCATCGCGGCCGGAAGTTGCTTCATTGAAGGACAAAGCGCCGTCATATTTACCATCCATACCGAGCGAGTCCCCAAATGCGGCCTTGAATTGCTCCAATTCTTCCAATGAATCGAATTTGTATATGGGAAGATGCATAACGCTGCTGAACATCATGGTTTCCTCATTCAATGCGCCTGAGTAAATCGCCCCAAAATCCGCCCGCGACGCATGGGATATAACAATATCAAAAACCTCGTCTGTGGGCATGTCGCCCGGCGTGGTTAAATTGACATCGGGAGTTTCCGCAAATGGCATATCGTCCGATAGATTTTTTGTTTCCTTATTTGGGCTGCACCCGACCAAAGCCAAGGTGCAAGCCAATGTCAAAATGAATATGGCCGGTTTGTTCATGCAGAGGCCCTCCTTTCAAACAAACGGTAAACGCCCTCAACCCTTCCGCTTTTTACGCGCAATAACCTCAACGCCTATGCCTATGCACACGATAACCAAGTATACTATTATGCATATTATCCACATATTGTTCAGGGTCATTGCGCCCGTAGGGTCGGCGTAATCTTGGCTAAAAATCAACCCTGCGGCAAATGAAACGGGGTAACCAAGGGATGCGAAAAGCGGGAAGCGGCTGCACCCGAAAAGCATGGAAATGCCTATAAACAAGCCGCCCGCAATCAGCAGCACGAGGGGAAATTGCTTCATTTTGTGCATATCAAACAGAACAAATCTGCAAATCAGAAAGCTTGCAATCAGAATGGCCATGGACAAAAGGCCGATTCCGTATTTTTTCATACTTATTACCTCCTTGCATGAGTTTTTGTATTATTATACCATGGCATTACCGGGCGCTACAATGCTTTTTGCATTTTGAGGGGGGATTTATTATGCATTCCGCCGATTAAGCCCGCAAGGGGCAGATGGAGCGGGTGGAAAGGGAGCGCGAAAAAATATACAATCAAAAATTGGAATACGTTGGATTTTTTTACTATACCATGATATAATATACTTGGGCTAAGCTGAAGAAATGGCGGCATAATCAATGCTTTGAGCCAAAACGTCAGCAAGGGGAGGAAAGAGAAAAATGAAAAACAGAAAATGGGGAATGGCACTCATAGCTGCGCTTTTGTGCCTATGTATGGCGCTGAGCGCGTGCTCTAACGATGCGGACAACGACCCTAACGAGGTTGTGGGTCAGGATTGGCGCACGTGGGGCCTGGTGGTGGACAGCGGGACAATAACTCGCAACGGGGAAGACACCGCCGTGCTTGTATGCGTGGAGGACGACGGGGCGTATTTCTATCATGATGACGAGAATCAGGTGCTTTTCGATTTTGTTGAGTTCCCTGAAGAATACGGCCTTACGAGCGGCAACTACAACGCCATAGCGTTCGAGGACGGCAATGGCGACGGCAATACGGACGTTGCTATTCAGTTCAATATGGATGACGATAATCAGCTTATGCTGGTATGGATGTATGACGAAACATCAAACGGTTACTATTTCTATGATGAAATAGTTGATGACAACAGCGAACCGGATACGCCGGACGAAACTCCCGAGCAGGTTATAACCAACAGCGATTGGGAGCATGACACCATAATAGAGGATATGGGCAACGAAATGTACGTTGCCGATGCAACCGTGGGCGTGCAGACGTACTATCCGTATGGCTACGTCGTTATGGAAGTTATAAGCGACGCGCTGGTGATATACGACAACAATTTCAATTATGCCGTTGCCCGCTGCGTGAACGATATCTATGCGGACTATAACGGTTCCGTTGAGGAATTCGCAATAGATTATGCCAACAGCTATATCTATAATGACTTTGGCCCGCTTTACAGCATGTTCAGCCCCATAGTGGATATGGATATAAAGGATCCTGATAATCCCAACGACCTTGCGCAGATGGACGGCTATGTTTACGACGATACCGAATCCGCCTACGTTCGCCTGTATATCTATACCGATGCGGAGGGCAACGTGATGGCAAAGTCGTTCTATGTTACCGATGATGATGCGCTTACCGTTATGGACGAAATGTGTAGCGGCGTGAACCATACCGCATGGTATGGCATAGAAGGGTAGGGATTGATATGCCTTTGTGGGGTGCGGTAGTTGCGCTTGTTGCGGCCATTGCGGCAATAGTGCTGGACGTTCGTAAGATAGAAAACAAAAAGGCCAGAACTGCGGGCATAATAATCGCGTCCGTAATCGGCGCGGTCAGCCTTGTGTATATTGCGCTCACGCTTATACTCGTAAGCGCCGTGGACTGAGCAAAAAAGAACATATGTTAATGTGCGGTTCCGTTAAGCTTATGCTTTTCGGAACCGCTTACTATATGTTATAATCCATATATGATAGTTATGGACTTGGAATGGAACAGCGGCGTTGGCGACGGCAAATCGCTCGCTGAAATATTGCAGATAGGCGCGGTGAAGTACGATAGATCTGCCCACAAAATAGTGGACACGTTCAGTGTATTCATTCACCCCTGTGTGCACAGCGAATTCAGCGTGGGCGCAAAGGCGCTGCCGCAACTCTGGCGTTCGCTTGAAAGCAGGCTTACGTTTGAGCAGGCGTATACCGCTTTCCTTGACTGGGTCGGCGAGGAAACCATGTTCGCCGCGTGGGGCGGCGGGGATTGGCATGTGCTCAACGACAACGCCAAGTATTATTCCCTGCCCATAAAGCAGGATGTTCAAATGCTGGATGTTCAGTCCGCATTCAGCCTTACGATGGGCGTGGGCAGCGTGCTTGCGCTTTATAAGGCGGTGGAATTTTGCCACATACCGGATTGCTTTGACTATCATGATGCGCTTGCGGATGCGATGTATACCGCGCTTGTAAGCGAATGGGTGGATGAAGGAACGCTTGAGCTCAGCCGCGGAAAAATCGTGCCGCGCAGCATGGAAATGACAGGCAAAACGTTTGAAACACCGCCCGCCAAGTATTCGGAATACTTCACCAACCGCCACGATGTTATGAATTGCGACGATATGCGCATAGTCAATTGCCCCATATGCGGCGCGAAGCACAGCATAGGCGAATGGTTCAGCAACGACCGGCGCCGTTATTATGCCGCGTTTCGCTGCCATGGGCACGGCCGCTTCATCTGCCGCATGACGATAGTGAAAAAGGATGATCTTATCCGCGGGCGTTTGGCAATTCCGCAAATGACGCCAAAGGAGCTGCATAGCTTTCAGGTGGCCAAGAATGCCAAGCATTATCTTTGCAGCGCAACGCTTGGCCTTATAGCGCAAAAGCGCAAAAATAAACGAAAAAAACAGACCGCTCAGGCGGCTGCCACTCCCGCGCAGTAATCAGGCGCGGGAATTTTTTTAGCCGCTCGACTTTTTGAAACCGAAGGAGTATAATACTGCTTGCTTTGCGCTGCGGCGCAGGGCGTATTTTATTGAAGAAAGCGACGGTTTGATATATATGGAATTGGTAATAAGCAATGCGCGCGGCTTTGCGAAGAAAAATGCGGTTATGCTCATTGCGTTTGCGGCGGCGCTGATAACAAGCCTGTTTGTGCCCGTGGATAAGGAATACATAGGCTACTTTGACTTCAAAACGCTAAGCTGCCTTTTCTGCGTGCTGGCGGTGGTCTGCGCGCTCAAGGACATAAACTTCTTTTTTGTTATAGCGCGCAAAATAGTGCACTTTTTCAAAACGGCGCGCATGAGCATACTTGCGCTTGTGTATATAACGTTCATAGGCTCTATGCTCATTGCCAATGACATGGCGTTGCTCACGTTTCTGCCGCTGGGCTTCCTTGTGCTGAGCAGCACGGGGAAACAGAAATATATGGCGTTTACGTTTATTATGCAAAATATTGCCGCCAACCTCGGCGGCATGCTTACGCCTTTCGGCAATCCGCAGAACCTTTATCTTTACACTAAGTTTAATATCCCCAACGGCGAATTTATGGGCATAATGGCCCCGCCGTTCATATTGTCCGTTGTGCTCATCACGCTGTGCTGCATCATATTCGTAAAAAACGAGCCGCTTATGATAAGCGATGAAAAGATAGAGCTTAACGGCAAACGCACTGCGCTGTATCTTGCACTGTTTGCGCTGGCGATAGCGATTGTTTTTCGCGGCATACCGTATTGGATAGGGCTTATAATAATTCCAGCGGTGCTGTTCTTTGCCAACCGTCACGCGCTTGAATCGGTGGACTATCCGCTGCTTTTCACGTTCGTGTTCTTTTTCATATTCGCGGGCAATATGGCACGCATGGATGCGGTAAGGGATTTCTTTTCCACCCTGCTTTCAAAAAACACATTGCTTTTCAGCGCGCTTTCCTGCCAATGCATAAGCAACGTACCTTCGGCGATACTGCTTTCGCAGTTCACCGGCAACTATGCGGAGCTGCTTATAGGCGTGAACGTGGGCGGGGTAGGCACGCTTATTGCCTCGCTTGCCAGCCTTATCACCTTCCGCGAATACGTTAAGCACGACCCCAGAAGCACCCGCCGCTACATTGCGGAGTTTTCCGCGTTCAACTTCGGCTTTCTTATAATACTCATTGCCTTTGAGCGGTTTGTGATGAAGGTGTAAATATCCCCCTTGCCATAAAGCGCAGGTATGATATAATCAATTTGTCGATGATATTCCACAAAACGCGACATTGCCGTTATACCCTACGGAGGACAGTATGCGTACCCACATTGCCCTGCTCCTGTGCATTATGTTATGCTTATGCGCCGCGCCGCCGTCAAAGGCGCTTGACGGGGTATTTATGGCCAACGCAAACGAAGCGGAATGGAACGCGGAGAACGCCTGCTGGGTTGAACGGCATTATATTGCCGCGGCGGACGAATTCTCCGCGTTTGTTTATGCTCCTCATGCGGAGGAATATGAGCGCTACGGCGTGCGCGCACCGCTTGTTTGCGAAGCGTATATCGGGTCAGCCGAGTCGGAACGCCTTACGCTTACGCTTGATGAGAATTGGCTGATCGGCATACAGACGGCTGTGTACTTAGTCAATGCGGAGCTTATAATAGGCGAAAACGCGACGGTTGTTAATTACGGCAGCGTATATATTGAATCCGGCAGCACGCTTACGGTTAACGGCGCGCTTGAGAACGGGGCTGTTGAATATGTGTCCGGCGAATTCAGGCTGAACTGCGGCATATACATACGCGATGGATGCACTCTCAATGCTCTGAACGGCGAATATAAGGGCGATGGCAAGCTATATAAAAGCGCGAACGGCGCCGCGCTCGGCACGGAACAAGGCAATGCATTGTACTTTTCAAACGGGCGGGAGCTTTCGGTGCTGCTCACCCAATGCGGTGAATATGCTGCGCTTTATGCCTACGGCGCGGTGACGCTTGACTCGGCATTTGCTTTGCCGTATGGTGCGGGAATGGTGATAGACGGCGGCAATTCGCTTACCCTTGCGCCGGGCGCGTCGCTTACGTGTACGGGGAACATATGGGTCAACGGCGGCGCGCTTACCGTAAGCGACGGCGCAAGTATCACATTCGGCAATGAAACCGCGCGCATATGGGCAAATGCGGAAACAGGTTCATCTGTGACGGGGCAGGGGCTTGACAGTATAACGGTGCGGTATACCCCAAAAGGCATAAGCTTGCAGGCGGATATGGACGCGGCTTTTGGCGGCGCGTATTCGGACGAAATTATATACATTATTGATGTAAATACGCCTGTTAGTATAAACCAAGCATGGAACGTAGGCGAAAATATGCTTATTCGCGTTAACGGCGGCGCGAGGCTTACGCTTAATGCGGCAGTCACTCTCAGCGGTGCGCTGCAGGTTTATAACGGCGCGGAGCTGAACATATGTGCCGCGCTTACGAATGAAGCATATGGCAACGTGGCCGGAGTTGAGCGCGGGCTGTGCGTATTTGCGGGCGGCACGGCAATGCTTGCATCCGGCGGCAAATATGCGGGCGATGGCACGCGGCGCGTGTACGGCAGCATGGACGGCTTCTGCCATGCGGAAACGGAAGCGGAGCTGAACGCGGCGCTTTCATCCGGCGCGAATACGGTGCATGTAAGTCAGGATGCTATTGTTGCGGTAAACGGCGCGGTGAGCATACCGCGCGGAGTCACGCTTAAACTGCTTTCGGGTGCGCGGTTGAGCATTGCGGACGGCGCGCTGCTGATAAACACGGGCGCAATAGAGCTGAGCGAAACCGCTGCGCTGCACATATCACACGGTGCGCAATATATCCGCGGCGGGGAAGAAAAGTTCAGCGGCACGGTAACGGGGCTTGATCCTCAGCTGCGGCTTTTCAACACTACGACTGCCCGGGCAGTCGGCCTGTTCACCGAAGCAAGCGCGGAGTACGCCCAGCTTTGTACGGATGCCGTGCGGATGTTTGAAGATATGCGGCTATGCTATGCGCTGAGTATCGGCAAAAGTATAGCCGGCATGGATGTATCGCTTGAAGATGGCAGTGGGCTGAGCGCACAATGGAGCATGACTGATGGCGGCGCGGAAATAACGCTGCTCGGCCGCGGGAGTGAGACCGGGGAGCAGATATGCCTGAACATAGCCTTCGCGGACGGTACGGCGGGGAGGTACTGCTTCATTATTCGCCTGAGCGAAACCGAAGGCGCGTACAGGGTGGGCGATATTGACCGAAGCGGCCGCATAGACGTGCGCGACGCGGTGCTGCTCTGCATAAAAATAGCTAAGGGCGACGCCGATGCGGACATAAACGGCGACGGCAGGCTGAACGTTGCAGACGCTGCCGCGCTGTGCAGAATTATTTTCCAAAGCTGAGCGCGGTTGCAAAGGCGCGAAGCGTACTATATAATAAGCATATCTGTACGAACGGAGGGGAGAAGAATGAGCGGAGCGAAAAGAATACTTGCCGCACTTGTTGCCGCGGCGGTGCTTTTGATTGGCACGGCGGCGCTTGCGGAGGATACTAAGATAAACATAAGCGCGGGCGAGGCCGGTGCGGACGGCACAATAACCGTTACCATAAGCCTAAGCGGTGATACAAGCGTTGCAGGCGCGCAGCTTGCGCTTGATTATGATGAAACAATGCTGGAACTTGTCAATGTGAAAAACGGGGCGATAGTTTCCGGCGGCATAAGCGCCACCAATGACGAAGAACCCGGCAGCGTTATATTCATATGGAGCACGCTTATGGGCAGCAAACAGCCGGGCGAACTGCTCAAACTCACGTTCCGCCCCAAAGAGGGCGCGCACGGCAGCACGGAGATAAAGCTGGACAATGCGCTCACGGAAACCATGATAATAGACGAAGAGCTCAACGAGCTTGCATATACCGAGGGCAGCGCCACGCTGGAGCTTGCATCCGCGACTAACACTCCCGCGCCAACTGCCGCGCCGGAGCAGAGCGCGCAGACCACGCAGGCGCCTGCCGCTACCGCCAACCCCAATGCAGACGTTACAATGGACATAGGCCAGAACACCACCATTTCCGGCGGCAGCGGCACAATATGGTCCAGCAGCAACGAGCGCGTGGCTACCGTTGACCAAAGCGGCAGCGTGACCGCCCATGCGGAGGGCGAAGCCGTAATTTATGCCATAAGCGAGGACGGCACAAGCGTTACCGAAACCGTTGTGTCCGTGGGCAGTCAGCAGGCGGCTGAATCCCCGGCACCGCAGACAGACGCTCCCGTGCAGACGGATGCCGCGCAGGTGACCGTTGCCGAAACGGAGGACGACGGGCCTTCGGCTTGGATGTGGCTGCTTTTCGCGGCGGCTGTGATAACGGGGATAGCCTCTATTTATCTGGCCATCCGCGCCATGCGCCGCAGGTAATTGGCAGGAAATAACAAGTAAATCAACAGTTTGTGAATAATACCCGCAAAGGAGCAGAATAACCTTGCTTATATTGCTTTTTGCGGGTATAATACTATATAACTATAGGTGGTGGAGGTATGCCCATCGCCTGCTCCGGTCCAAATACATAAGGAGTTTAAAGGCATTACATGAAACGACAGAGAATCGTAGCAGCTTGGCTCGCGTGCATAATGGCGGCGTTTGTGCTGCCGTTCGCTGCGCTTGCCGAGGGGGGAGATATCGCCATAAGCCTTAGCGGCGGCAACGCTGAGCTTGCGGTGGGCGATTATCTTAGCGTCAATGTTAAGTTTGATGCGGCTGTTGCAAGCTTTGGCGGCGCGGAGTTCAATGTTGAGTACGACAGTGCCAAGCTTGAATTCGTATCGTACACGCCGCTTATCGGCAGCGCGGATGAAGCGGGAAACGGCGCGCTCAACTATCACAAAAAGATTAGGGACGGCAATATTAAAATACTGCTCCTTAACGCCGCCAACATAATCAACAAGAATAGTACGGGCATTGCAAACGGAACCGCGATAGGCAATCTTGTTTTCAAGGTAACGGGAGAGAATGCGGGCACGGCAAGCGTAAAGATAGCCAAAGAAGGCTTTGCGGCATGTATGCCCGGGGATAATACCACAGCCCCCGCGCTGACCCCTGCTGACAGCACGTTTACGCCAACCAACGTGACCGTGAGCGACAGCGTGACCTATCCCACGGCGGGTGCGCCCACGGTATACTGCATCACGAGCGAAGCAAACGGCGCTGTTACGCTTTCGCTCAAGGCGAGCATTGCCGATTTGCAGCGGCTGGACATGCAGCTTACGCTTGACGGGTATACTGATATTGCAGCGGCAAGCGACTGTCCGTTTACGGTTAGCATAGACGGCGACAGCGTAACTATAAGCCGCAATGCCGCACCCAATACCGACGGCGTGGACATGCGCAGCGGCGTGGCGGTGCTGACGATGAAAAAATCGGGCGCAAGCCAAAGCATTACCTCAGCGCCCAAGGCCATAGCCACAAAGGACGCCAACGGCGCCCTCAGCCCAATAACTCAACCCAATGTGACCGATGATCCGCTGGGCGGATTCACTAAAGGCGATGTGGATATGGATGGCAGAGTAGCTGTAAATGACGCTGTTATGGTATTAAAGAATGCTATAAAGCTTATGGAACTGGATACTCAGCAGCTTATGCTGGCTGATGCGGATAATGATGGTAAAATAACAGTAAACGACGCTGTTATGATATTGAAAAAGGCAATCAAGTTGATTGATTTTTAAGAAGGAGAGGCAGAACGCAGATGAGAAAAAGACTGATAGCATTATTGCTAACCTTGGCTATGGCGTTCACAACCATGTCCCCAGTGGGTTCCCTTGCGGAAAATGCGGGCAGCGACATTGGTTTAACGCTTGAAGTTAGTTCAGCAAGTGTTACACGTGGTGATACGGTAACAGTAACCGTTAATGCTACAAAGACGGAAGAAGCTGAAATTCACGGAATTCAGTTTGAAGTGCTGTATGATTCAAACGTTTTTGATAAACCAAAAGCTTCTGCCGGCAGTATAATAAGTGCAGAAACATCAAAGCAGGTAAATAATGCCGGAACCGGCTCTTTTAACGTTGGAATGACTTTTGGAACAGATGACAATGGAGATATTGTTCCGGTTATAAAAGAAGGCGGCATACTGTACACATTGAAGCTTACGGTAAAAGCAGACGCCGTGTTTGGCAGCACCGAGCTTAAGTTTGGCGATGTTTCTTATTCCAAAGATAACGCATCGTATGTCCCTACGGTGCTTTCTGGTTCCACCCTCACCATTGTCAACCCCTGCACGGGCATAACGCTTGACAAGGACACGCTGACCATAGCCCGCGGCGAAACGGCTACGCTTACCGCAACCGTTGAACCCGCCGATACTACCGATAAGGTAGTTTGGAGCAGCGCGGACAAGACCATTGCTACCGTTAAGGACGGCGTTGTGACTGCCGTTGGACAGGGCGAAACCACCATAACCGCAACGTGCGGCAACCAAACCGCAAGCTGCAAGGTTATCGTTAACAAGGCTTTCTTGACCGGCAAGGTCACCATTACCGGAGATGCCGTTTACGGCGAAACTCTCACCGCGGCATATGATGAAGGCAATGCCCAAAAGGTAGAGTACGTTTGGTATCGTGAAGGCGGAACTGAGCCTGTCGGTACAACAAATAAATATACTATTACCGAGGACGATATAGGCAAGACACTTACTGTTTGGGTTAGCGACACGGACAACTTTAATGGCATGAAGAAAGCAACGACTGCGAAGGTCGAAAAAGCCACGCAGGAGGCTCCAGCCGCTCCCGTTATCGAAGCCAAAGAGAACGTTATAACCGTTAAAAATGTTGACCACGATGCGGAATATCTTCTTGTTGGTGCTGGCGCCAGTCAGAATTTCGGCAAGGAAACCGAGTTCACCGTGCAGTACGGCAAGACCTATTATGTTGCTGCTCGCTATCCCGAAACCGCTACCCATAAGGCGAGCGCAGAAGCAGAGAGCGACCCCGTTACCATCGCCAAAGCCCCGAGCAACCTGACCGTTACTGCGGGCGAAGGCGGCACGGTTGATGGTATTCCCGAAGGCACCGTGCGCGAAGGCAACGAGGTCACCCTTACCGCCAAACCAGGCGACTTTGACCACAAGTTCGTCAAGTGGGAAGTTACCGGTATAACCCTGACGGAAGAAGCAGCGAAGGCTAACCCGATAACCTTCACCATGGGCAGCACGGACGTGACGGTAAAGGCTGTGTTTAAGAAGAAGGAAGCCGTTATTATAAACTTCAACGTCCTCAACTTCACCTATGACGGCACACAAAAGACGCCTGAAATCGGCCCTGAAGAAGTTGTAGGCATGGATCGGACTATTGAATATTTCGACAGCCTGAATAACAAGCTTAAATCTGCTCCTACCGAAGCAGGTACATATAAAGTTAAGGTAACGTTTACCTCCAGCGAAGCTTCTGAATACCGCAAGACCTGGGCGGACGCAACGTTCACCATAGCAAGGGCTGAGCAAACTGCGCCTGCCGCGCCTACCCCTACGAATGCAACTTCCAATAGCTTTGAGCTGGACATTGTTGCCGCACAGGAATATGTAATCAGCACTACTCAGGCTACCCCCGCTGAAAGCGAGTGGAAGCAGGGCACTGAACTGACCAGCCCCGTTACCGGCCTTAAACCTGCGACTACATATTATGTGTTCACCCGCGTTATGGGCAATAACAACTATAACCCCTCTCCGGCAGTCTACGCAACGGTAACGACTGCGCATACCTATGCGTGGGAAGTTGTAGATTCCGGCGAGGTTATCGAGACTGTTCGCGTTGGCGGAACGTTGCCCGAAAGCCTGACAGGTACAATAAAGAATATAGGCACGGGCGAGCTTACGGGCGTGAAGGCTACCATTAGTGGCGCTAAATTTACGCTTGAAACCGTACCCGACACGCTTGTAAGAAACGGCAGTTTGAATATAACCGTAAAGCCTGAGGACATACCAACCAACAAGGAAGGCACATACACGGCTGTCGTTACCGTTAAGGCAAATGATGTCAACGACATAACCGTTACTTTCACCATAAAGGTTACGGAGAAGGAGACTGCTGAGATTTCCGGCATAACCGATACCACCGTTCCCTTCAACGGCAAAACGCAGGGCATTGACCTGAGCAACGCCAAGGTCAACGGCAAGCCCGTTAAACCGAGCGACCTGACCGTTACCTATACCAAGGACGGTGAACCCATTGCCGCGCCGCGCGATGCAGGCGTATATAACGTTGCCATTAAATATGAGGATAATGATAACATCGGCAACACAACCGCGAAGCTTATAATAAATAAGCAGGACGTTACCGTAACAGGCTTCAAGGCACAATCCAAGGTGTATGACGGCAACGCCGATGCCGAGGTTAACAGCACCAACGCCAAGCTTGACGGCATGATAGAAGGTACGTATGTTGGCTTCGATAAGTCCGGCCTCACGTTTAAGTTCGATGATAAGAAGGTCGGCACGGGCAAGGCCGTTAAGAACACCGCGCACATAACCCTCACCGGTACGGATGCAGGCAACTATAACCTGACCAACCCCATCGTTAAGCTTACGGCCGACATTACACGCAAGCCCGTGACCGTAACGGCTGCCGTTGACGAAAAGACCTACGATGGCCTTACAAATAACGCAGCTGTTACCCTGAGCGCACCTGAATTGATAGCGGGTGATGACGTGCAGTTCGACAAGGTAACGGGTACATACGTTACCGCCGACGCGGGCGACGCCGTGGAGGTCGAGGTGAATTACGCTATTTCCGGTGCGGATCAGGGCAATTACAATATTACCAAAGCTGAAGAAAAGACTTACGGCAAGGTAAATAAGGCCGATCTGAACGTCACACTCACCGCGCCCGCAGCCGTTACATATGACGGCAATACGCATGGAGTGAGTGGCGTTACCGATAACCGCGTTAAGGCTGATGAAGGCAAAACGCTCTATACCCTGACCTATAATAATAAGGATGCGCTTCCCGTTGATGCGGGTACTTACAGCGCAACCGCTAAGCTGACCGCTGAGGGCAGCAAGAACTATATCCTGAAAGCAAATACCGTTGACCTCGTTATCAACAAGGCCGGCATGAGCGCGATCAATAAGGAATACACCGTTGCATTCATGCTTGCCGGCGCGCAGACCCGCCCGCTGAGCGATTTGCAGCTTGCTCCCGACAACGTAAGCGGTAAGTGGAGCGTTGTAACCGGAACTAATGAAATTCTTGACGGCGAAGCTAAGATAGATGGCGAGAACCTCGTGTTCACCGTCAAGTCCGGCCTTACCACTGCGGACATCGGCAAAAAGGTTGAGTTGACGCTCACCTTCACGCCCGACAAGAACTATAACCCCGTCACCGCCACCGTTACCGTGACCCTGGCGCAGGATACTTACACCAACAGCATCGTTGGCACCCTACCCACTCAGGTGAAGCTGGGCGACGCGCTTGACCTAAGCGGCGTAAAGCTCGTTACCAAGTTCGGCAGCGGCGCACCGGAGCAGCAGCTTGATGTTAACGATGATACCAAGGTTGAAGTGACCACAACCTACGACCCCGCCGCCAAGGAAATAGGCGTAAAGACCGTAACCTTTACCGATAAGACGAACGGCGGCATAACCTATACCCATACCTTCACCGTTGTGGACGTGCTTGAAGGCGTTAAGCTTGAAGCTGACCAGGTAGCATACTCTTACAAGCTGAAGGAAGCGACCACCATCGGCTTCGATGGCAAGATACATGCCGTGTATAAGTCCGGCGCAAAGAAGGCGCTGAATCATGCCGATGTTGTACTTACCATGAGCGACGGCACGGTAGTTGACAGCGCGAAGGAAGCGCGCCTGCTGAACACCCTTGGCACCGCTACTATAACGATTACCTATACCGAAAAGTATTTCGATGGTACAACCGATAAGCAAAGCATTGATATAACCGTTTCCGTAACAGCAGCCCCCGTTAAGCCGGATGGTAAGCCCAACGCCGAGGGCTTCGCGGTTACGCCCATACCCGATGCGGGCAAGGAAATGGAATATAAGGACGGCGCAGGGAACAAGGTGGAGCCTGAAAATGTGCAGGGCAAGCTTGCCGATGCCGCACCGGGTACACTTGAAGAGGAAGTGAAGAAGAACCCCGCGTTCAACAATGTCGGCAACGGCGATGTTGTGTATGAAAACATCAGCTTTGAGGATAACACAGGCAAGCCTGTAACGTTTGCAAACGGCAAGATGCAGGTGACCGTGCCCTATCCCGCCGATTCCGATAAGGGCGACGAATTTGTGATGCTGATACCCGACGGCGAGGGCAAGATGAAAGCCATAGTGCCGCAAAAGACCGCGGACGGCTTGCAGTTCGAAATAGAAAACAGCGATGTGACATTTGCCATAGGCTGGTACACTCCCGCGCCTTCACCCGTACTACCCACCGAGCCTGAAAGGGATCCTGAGGATAACTTCTGGAACGAGGTTTACTGGACGCTCCTTCGCAGCGGACAGGGCAGCGTTATAACCGCCAATGCCGGCTATTACGACAGGGTGCCGCAGGGCGTGCTCCGCGCGGTGGACATAAGCGGCAATACGCTTATAATCAACTCCGCATTCGGTATGCAGGTTGTTGTGAACCCCGGTGCGCTTGAAAAGCTGGGCATGTACCGCTTCTATTATCCCATCAGCTATCTGAAGGAAATGCTCAAGGGCAGCAGCGTTATAAGCGGCAGCGGCACAACGGGCATTACCGTGGGAGTGCTTATGCCTACAACAGGCGACGCAACCGTGGTTGAGCATCCCTATACCATGACTCCTGCCACCGCGGGCATTATCCCCGGCCTTGAGAGCGCGGCCAATGCCCGCCCCGTGATAGACAATGCGGACGGCGTAAGCGTGCTGGATGGCGCGCAGCGCAACGACGGCGCGGTCATAGGCGGCGGAATGCTTATCGGCCTTGGCCTGCTGGCGCTGCTCGGCGCGGCGTATGTGACCATGCGCAAGCGCGGCAACTGATATTAACTGAACATACCCGAACCTTGGGGCCAAGCGTAACAAACTTGGCCCCGAATAATATTCGGATCAGGAGGGGGGAACACATATGAAAAAGAAACTGCTTTGCCTTATGCTTGCCGCGCTTATGCTAACCAGCGTGTGCGCATTTGCGGAAGGCGAGACAACCGAACCTGAACAGACGATAGAGCCCGAACAGACCATTGAACCCGAACCGGATGCGGAGGATGCACCGCTGATAGACGTGGACGCAACGCCCGCGCCGAGCGGGAACGAAACTATTGAAATCCCCGCCGAGCTGGACGGCGTGTTCCAGTTTGGCGATTTTTACGGCGAACAGCTTGGCATAGACTTTGATAGGATGATGCCCGCAAGGGCGCCTGCGTACATAAGCAAGGATGATAACGGCGAGCTGACAACGGAAAAGCGCAATATATTTATCGTGCGTCTGCGCGATGCCATACTAAACCTTACCCCCAGCATAGATCTGAGCGATCTTAACATAAACTATGTTAAGGATGGCGCGAACATAAAAGGGCTTAATGCGGCAGTATCCGCCGTGCTGAACAGCGTGCCGGAATCCTTCGTGTGCGAAAATAAGGGTATGAAATATTCTATTGTAAACGGCAAGTTCGATACGTTTAGCCTTGGTCTAAAGCCAAACGCAGCCCAAATGCGCAAGGATTACGATAACGAAAGGCAGGCTGTGAAGGAAGCGCTTTTCCCCATCGGCACAGGCGGCATGAGCAAAACCGAAATTGCATTGGCGATACATGATTATATTGCCCTGCATACGCGCTATGACTTTGCCGCCGTGGATAACCACACAAATGATAATCCGAATATGTTTAATGCCTACGGCACGCTGGTGAACGGCCTTGCCGTATGCCAAGGCTACGCGCTTGCATACATGGATTTGCTGTCCGCAAACGGTGTGAAAAGCTACTTTGTATCCTCAAAGAATATCAATCACGCTTGGCTAATAATCGAAACCGAAAAGGGATGGTATCATTCCGATGTTACATGGGATGATCCGAGGTTGGAAGCGGGCGATTATACGAATGACGGCGACTACATGGGGTATTGCCAGCATGATTATTTCATGAACACCGTAGCTGATATAAATGCAAGCCATTTCAAAAATGCATCAAATGATGCTAACCCGAGCGTTTTGTTTGATAAAACGCCCGCTGCAGCAGCGACAGCGCATGAAAACTCCGGCTTCTGGAGCGGTATAAAGTGCGGCATGGTGCGCATAAACGGCACTTGGTATTATAACGACAGCACGTTTTGGGGCATGCCTAGCGGTTCAACCTATTTGCCGTATATGAAGGGCAAAATCTGCTCCACGCCTTACGGAACTGAGCGTCAGGCTAATGTTATTGCCACCGATGCAACGCCCTTTGCCGCCGTGGATGGCAGCCTTGTTTACGGTAGGTTCAGCGCACAGTTTGTTACAGACGCCATAATGTGCTACGATACCGCCACCGGCGCGGTAAGGAAGCTTGCCGATGTTGCAGGCGATACCATGGTGACGGAAATCGCCGCAGGCAGACTAAATCTTAATAATGGGCTTTATGACCGCGGCACGGTGGTGTATACGGACGCTAACTCCAATCTGTATACCATTAAGCCGAATCAATCACTTGACTTGGGCGATGTGAACACGGACGGCAGACTTACCATTGCGGACGTTATGCTCATCTGCCGCCACATAATGGGTCAAGCGCAGCTCAGCGGCGCAGCATTGGCAGCGGCGGATATAAATTCGGATGGCAGCGTGGGCGTGGCGGATGCGGTACTCCTTTGCCAAATGATTTCGGAGGGAAATGAATGATGAAGCTTAAAAGAACCATTGCGGCGCTTGTCGCGCTTGCCGTAATAGCCGCGTGCGCAGCGTCGCTTGCCCTGACCGGCGATGTTGATGGGGACGGCGCAATAGGCGTGAAGGACGCCGTGCTTTTGTGCCGGGCCATTGCGGATGGCGGCGCGGGCGCGAACGACATGCTCAGCATGGATGTTGATGCTGATGGGCGGCTCACCGTGGCAGATCTTGCCTATATCTGCCGCGCCATAATGGACAACAGCGTGGTTTTCCCGCGCGATGCGCAGAACGCCGCATACAGCAAGGATGTTAAATAGAAACTAAGCATATAAAAAGCCCGCCTTGACACAGGCGGGCTTTTAGTTGTTTGCTCAGTATCCCATTTCGGACAGCACCATGTCCGCAACGGTGGCTATTGCGCTGTTCGCGCTCAACGTGGCCACGGCGTAATGCAGCGTGCCTATGTCGGCTGTGTGCTTTGCATATGCGCGGCCTTCGCCGTATTTGTTCAGCATCAGCTCGTTTATGGCAATCGCGTCCACTTGGCCCTTGTCCAGCGCGTCAAAAAGGTCTGTATACGATGCGTAGCCGGTTATGCTTGCCGTGTCGTAGCCGGAATCCTTATAATCGCTGTAATAGCTGAAAAGCAGGTTCCTCGTTGCGCCGGACGGCACATATAGGTTTGAACTGCTTGCAGACTGTATGCAGCCCACCTTCAGCTTGCTCATGTCCGCGTTCTCGTTGCCGGGCTTAACCAGTATGTAGCACGGGTCGTCACAATAAGCGCGGGAGTAGGCGTATGCGGCGTTCGCGCCGCGCGGCATAAGGCATATTGCTGCGTCTATGCTGCCGTCCCTCAGCTTTGCGCCAACGCTCATGCTTGTCACCTCAACTGCTTCAAGCGCGGGAATATCCCCAGTGTAATCATCGGAGTTGGACATTATGCGTTCCGCCAGCGCCTGAGCTATTTCCCATTCAAGCCCCGTTCCGTCCTCCGCAAGGCGGGGCACATCGTTGCGCAGGCCAACGCGCAGCACGCCGTTGTTCCAAACGTTGGCAATCTCCGCGCTGTTCATCAGCACCGGCTCTGGCCTGAGCAGCAGCGCCAGCAGTATGACTGCGGCCGCAGCACCGGCTATTATCAGCGCACGGCGCAGCTTTTTACCCTGTTCGCCCTTCAGCATTATGACCGGGCGGGTATGTTTTTTTCTTATGCGGCGGTTTCTGCCGCAAAAAAACGAACGTATCTTCATATATAAATTATACAGCCTGCGCCCCACGTTGACAAGGCGGCTGTGTGTGGGATATAATTCATTATTGGTCCAAAACTGTAAACATTTAAGGAGATATACGATACATATGAAGAACCTTACTTCCGATCAGCTCAGGTCGCTGTACCTGAAATTCTTTGAAGAACGGGGCCATAAGGTTATCCCCTCCGCCTCGCTCATACCCGAAAACGACCCCTCCGTACTGTTCACCACGGCGGGCATGCATCCCCTTGTGCCCTATCTTATGGGGCAGGAGCATCCCGCGGGCAAGCGCCTTACGGACGTGCAGAAGTGCCTGCGCACGGGCGATATTGACGAGGTGGGCGACGCGAGCCACTGCACATTTTTTGAAATGCTTGGCAACTGGAGCCTTGGCGATTACTTTAAGCATGAATCAATAGCCTGGAGCTATGAACTGCTCACCAGCGAAGAATGGCTGGGCATAGATAAGGACAGGCTGTATTTCACCTGCTTCGAGGGCGACGAAAATGCCCCGCGAGATACCGAATCGCACGATCGTTGGGTGGAAATGGGCGTTGACCCCAGCCATATATTCTATCTTGGCGCAAAGCATAACTGGTGGATACCCGGCAACTCCGGCCCCTGCGGCCCGGATACGGAGATTTTCTTCGATACCGGCAAGCCCAAGTGCTGCCCTGAGTGCAACCCTTCCTGCGACTGCGGCAAGTACCTTGAAATATGGAACAACGTTTTCATGCAGTATTATAAGGACGCCGAAGGCAACGTGACCCCGCTTGCCAAGCGCAACGTGGATACCGGCATGGGCCTCGACAGGACCATTGCAACCCTTCAGGGCGCGGAAAGCGTATACGATACCGATGGCTTCGCCCCCATAATTGCCCGCATTGCGGAGCTGAGCGGCAAGAATTATAATGACGACGAAGCCACAAAGAAGGCCTTCCGCATAATTGCGGATCATATAAGGAGCGCAACCTTTATACTGGGCGACCCAAGGGGCGTTACCCCGTCCAATGTGGATCAGGGCTATATTCTGCGCCGCCTTATCCGCCGCGCGATACGCTTCGCCATGCAGATAGGCATACCGGAAAACAGCCTTTCCAAGGTTGCCGAGGCCGTTATAGAAAGATATTGCCATGTGTATCCCGAGCTCAAGGAAAATCAGGAAAAGATAACCACCGAGCTTGCCAAGGAGGAAGCCCGCTTCCAGCACACCCTCAAGAAGGGCATGAAGGAGTTTGAGCGCATGAAGGGCAGCTTTGCGGACGGCAAAATAGACGGCGTTACCGCGTTCCATCTTTATGATACGTTTGGCTTCCCGATAGAGTTTACAGAGGAAATGGCCCGCGAAAACGGCCTTACCGTAGACCGTGCGGGCTTTGAGGCCGCGTTCAGCGAGCATCAGAACAAGAGTAAGCAGGGCGCAGAGCAGCGCTTCAAGGGCGGCCTTGCCGAAGCAAACGAGGTTACCGCGCGGCTGCATACCGCAACGCATCTGCTTCAGGCTGCGCTGCGCAAGGTGCTTGGTGACGGCGTTGCGCAGAAGGGCAGCAACATAACAACCGAAAGGCTCAGGTTCGATTTCAGCTTTGAGCGCAAGATGACTCCGGAAGAGGTCAAGGAAGTTGAAAAGCTGGTCAACGAAGCCATTCAGGCGGACGTACCCATAACCTGCGAGGAAATGACCGTTGACGAAGCCCGTGCGCAGGGCGCAATAGGTCTTTTCGGCGATAAGTACGGCGAAAAGGTAAAGGTATATACCATGGGCAAATATTCAAAGGAGATCTGTGGCGGCCCGCATGCCAGCCATACCGGTGAGCTGGGTACGTTCAAGATAAAGAAGGAGGAGGCCTCCAGTGCCGGCGTGCGCAGGATAAAGGCCGTGCTGCAATAAGGCGATGAAGGATAATTCCGCGCAATGGTTTGAATACGATTGGCCGCTTGACGGGGCGATGGCGCGCTTCGGCGCGGACATGGCGCTGATAGATGCCGACAGGGCGGCGCGGCCGCTGCTGATGTATGTAAGCTGCCAAAGCCGCAGCGAAAAGCGGGAAACGCTCAGCGCGATAGAGCGCAGCATTGCCTCGGGCGTTAAGGATAAGCTGATAAAAAAGCTTGGCGCGCTGTACGCGGGATATATAGAAATAGACGCGCAGATACAGTATTATTTCTATATTCACGATGCCGAGGAATTCGAACGGGGCGAAACCATTGCCGAAAAAACGCCGCTTATGGACTGCACCGCGGGGCTTGCGGACGAACCGGATTGGCTCACGTATAAAACCCTGCTTTATCCGGATGCCGCAAAGCTGCAAACGGAGCTTAACCGCGACCATATAGCGCTGATGAAAAAACACGGCGACTGCATAAGTGCAGTCCGCCGCGTTACCTTCACGGTATATTTCCCGACCGAAAGCATAATGCTCAATTTTGCGGAGGCTGCACGCAGGGCGGGTTTTGCCTATGCCGGGCCTAACTATTCGCCGGAGCGGGAGTTGGCCTACGGGGCGGACATTGTGCGCCTGAGTTCGCTTAAAAAGGCGGATGTGGATGCGCTCACGACCCGCGTGATAAACCTTGCCGCGCAGTACGGCGGGGAGCTTGGCGAATGGAGCGCGCCCATAGTTGACCGCGGCGGCCCGCTGAACGCAATATAATGGAGAGTTGATGATAAGGCTTACGGATGTTGACGAATCGAACTGGCTTGAGATTGCGCGGCTCAGCGTGAGCGAAGCGCAGCGGCGCTTCCTTGCGCCGCCGATCGGTATAATCGCGCGGGGATATGTTTACCGCGATTGCAATGCGCGCGTGATAGGCATTTGTAATGATGCGGAGATGGTCGGCGTTGCACTTGTGCGGGACTTTATCGATGAACCCGTTGGCTATGACCTTCAGCAGTTCATGATAGACGAGCGGTTCCAGAACAGGGGCTACGGCACCGCTGCGCTGAAGCTGATACTTGCTCAGCTGAAGGCAGAAGCACGATTTGACCACGTTGAGGTATGCGTGAAGAAGGACGATGCCGCCGCGCTGCATGTTTATGAAAAAACAGGTTTTGCCGACAGCGGCTACGTGGACGAATCCCTGCCCGATTGCGTGAATCTTATATGCTATTTAAGGTGAAATGATGTTTTACCGCCGTACACCACGAATGATGTACGGCGGTTTTGTGTTGCTTATAGGCCTGCGACTATTTCCGCTATCTGCACGGCGTTGGTTGCGGCGCCCTTGCGCAGCTGATCCCCGCAGCACCAAAGGTTAAGCCCGCGCTCGTCCGTCAGGTCATCGCGTATGCGGCCAACGTAGACCAGATCCTGATCGGACGTATCGAGCGGCATGGGGTAAACGCGGTTCGCAATGTCGTCCGTAAGGCGGCAGCCCGCCGCGGCGGCTATCAGCTCCCGCGCACGCGCTACGCTTATTTTCTCCTTGGTGCGTATCAATAAGGACACGCTGTGGCTGCGGAATACAGGCACGCGCACGCATGTGCAGCTTACCTTCAGCTCGGGGCTGTGCAGTATCTTCCGCCCCTCGTTTTGCAGCTTCATCTCCTCGCTCGTGTAGCCCATGAAGGCTTCGGAGCCTATCTGCGGTATCACGTTGTATGCTATCTGGTACGGGAAAACGCTTGGCTTAACGGCCTCGCCCGCGGCTATTGCCGCCGTTTCCTCGCTCAGCTCGCTTATGCCCTGCGCGCCCGCGCCGCTAACCGCCTGATAGGACGATGCTATTATGCTCTCTATCGGGCTTTCTTTGTTCAGCGCGTTCAGCGCCACCAGCGATATTATCGTTGTGCAGTTGGGATTGGCTATTATGCCGCGGTGCTTGCGCACGTCCTCGGGATTTATCTCGCTCACTACCAGCGGCACGTCCTCATACAAACGAAACGCGCTTGAATTGTCCACGAATACTGCGCCAGCCTTAACTATTGCGGGGGCGAAGCGCATGGCAATGTCGTTCTCCGCCGCGCCAAGCACTATGTCAAGCCCTTCAAACGCATCCTCGCTCGCCTGAATAACCGTGTGCTCCTTGCCAATAAAGCCTATGCGCTTGCCCGCGCTCCCCGCGCCCGCAAGCAGCCTAAGCTCGCTTATGGGGAACTTACGCTCCTCCAGCACCTTCATCATCTCGCGCCCAACCGCGCCCGTTGCGCCCAGTATGCCTATTCTGTATTGCCTCATGCTATGCTCCTTATCTTATCGTGGCAAAGCTGCTGTACAGCACCCTTATTGCCTGCTCAAAATCCTTTTCTTCCACGCCTACTATAATGTTCAGTTCTTCCGGGCCCTGCGTTATCATGCGAATGTTCACTCCGTTTTCGCCGAGCGCCGCGAATATTTTGCCCGATATGCCGGGGCGGAAGGCCATCCTGCGGCCTACTGCCGCAACAACGGCCAAGTCCGCTTCCGTCTTTATATGGTCCGGCTTTATGCTCCGCTCAAGCTCGCCAAGCAGCGAATACAGGCAGTCCGCCACGCTTGCGCTGGACACTACCAAGGATAAACTGTCTATGCCCGAAGGAGCGTATTCAACGTTCACGTTGGCCTTTTCAAATATTTCAAGTATTCGCCTCAGCACGCCCGGCGTTGAGGACATGCCCGTTTTTGAAAGGGTTACCACCGTATATCCCTTCCTGCCGGCTATGCCCGTTATAAAGCTGCGGTTCTGCTCCGTGCTGTCGTCAATGTCGCGCATTATCATTGTTCCGGGGTGGTCAGGCTCGTTAGTATTGCGTATGTTGAGGGGAATGTTCTTCTCCCGCACGGGGAAAACAGCCCGCTCGTGCAGCACCTGCGCGCCGATGTAGCTAAGCTCCCTTAGTTCGCTGTATGTAAGCCTGTCTATATGCTCCGGGTTTTCAACTATGCACGGATCCGCCATAAGTATGCCCGAAACATCCGTCCAGTTTTCGTATACGTCCGCGTCAAGCCCCGCCGCCGCAAGCGCGCCCGTAACGTCGCTGCCGCCGCGCGTAAGCGTGAGTATGCGTCCGCCGGGGGCAATGCCGTAAAAGCCCGGGATTACCGCCCGCCTGTTGGCGGCAATGCGCCTGAGCGCGGAGTAGCTTGCTTCTTCATCTATGCTGCCGTCCAGCGCGAATGTGAGCCACAGCTTTGCGTCAATAAAGTCATAGCCCAGCGCGTCCGCCAGCAGCCTTGCGGAAAAGTATTCGCCGCGGCTTACAAGTTCATCCTCACCTATGCCGTGCTGCATGCGCTTCCACAGCGCGTCAAATTCGGCCTCAAGCGGGGTATTAAGCCCAAGCTCGTCCCGAATGTCCAAATACCGCTGCTTCACCTGCTCAAATACGTCCATGCAGGATACACCGTATTTGATGTGAGCATAGCAAAGGTATAAAAGGTCGGTTATCTTGTGGTCATCCTTGCTCCGCTTGCCCGCGGCGGAGACCACGATTAGCTTTCTTGCTTCGTCGGCCCGTATTATGGCGCATACCTTGCGTATCTGCGCGGCGTCCGCCATTGATGAACCGCCGAATTTGGCAACCTTAAGCATGGTTTATATATCTCCCCAAAAATTGAAAACAAATCATTCGGCAATGGCAGCCATAAAGCCGTTGAAGCCTTCCACGCGGCACATTACGTGCGCCTGCTCAACGGAGAGCGGGGCGGTGATTACGGGCGCGCAGCCCTGCCTACGGATATAATACCGCTGGTACGCGCGGGAATTATCCACCTGCGCACGGGTGAACGAATCGATATAGAAGGCCGAGCAGCCTTCGGCTATTGCGCGGCAGTCCGCAAGCACGTTGCTCCCCGTCGGGTATGCGCCCGCGCCCGCGCCAAGGAAGCTCTGTCCGCCCATATGCGCGGCGCAAAGGCTCATCATATTGCCGCATTCATATACGCGCGCTTCGCCCGCATCCGCGCCGAAAAGCATGGGCTCCACCGCGGCGCTTATTGTGCCGAAGTGCCTTTCCGCATGGCCTATCAGGCGGCAGGCAAGGCCGTTTTCTTCAAAGAAGCGCATATCCTCCGCCGTAATATTGGCTATGCCGAAGCACGGCACGTCGCTTTCGCTTATCGATACGCCGTAGGCTATGTTTGTGCTGAGCACCAGCTTGCGCCGCGTATCCAGCCCGCATACATCGGCGGTTGGATCGGCCTCCGCGTAGCCAAGGCGCTGCGCATCGCTCAGCGCCGCAGCGTAATCCATGCCGCGGCGGCTCATCGCGTCCAGTATATAATTGGAAGTGCCGTTCATTATGCCGCTTACGGATATTATAGCGTCCACGCATGCCGCGCGGGCAAGGGAGCTGAGCCACGGTATGCCGCCGCCCGCCGCCGCAGTACAGCGTAAGGACACGCCGTTTTCGCGCGCAAGTGCGGTAAGCTCATCATAATATGCGCACATAAGCTGCTTGTTGGCTGTAACGACGTGCTTTTTAGCCCTGAGCGCGGCGCATATGTATTCATGCGCGGGTTCAAGCCCGCCCATGGCCTCAACTATTATGTCCGCGTCTGCTTCGTTAAGTATCTTATAAAAATCGCTTGTGACCATACAGTTAAGCCCCTCAAGCGGCCTGCGCGCAAGCACGGCGCAAATGTTCAGCGAAAGCGGCCGCTCCGTAAGCAGCTCATAAAATCCGCGGCCGACAGTTCCGAATCCCAGCAAAGCAATGTTCATATATCAAAACTCCTTCCGTGCGGTACATTTACTGTTGAATGTGCGCATATCAGATACATATGTTTTTATAATGGAGACAAATATACCACTGTTTGCCGGAAAACGCAATAGGCAGAATAAGTTTTTTCTGCGCTGCCGCATCGCATTACTTGATGCCGCAAATAATATATTATAAAAATGCAACCACTTCCGCCCGAAAACCGTTTATAATAGCGTATATGCCTTTTTACAAGGCACGAAAGGAGACATATGTTTATGAAAAAGACAATTGCGGTCGTATTGGCCATTATATTCGCGCTTGGCATGGTTGGCTGCGCCGCGAACGGAAACGGGCAGGGCACGGCAGAAGCCGCGGGGAACCCGCTGGATGTGCTGAACAAGGTATGGGACAGCTATACCGATGATGAAAAATTCCCCGCTGCCGGCGGAGACATGAGCGAAGCGAACATGACGGACGATGCACCGGGCAACGTTGCGCTGGATGATGCGGATACGGTTGCATACCTCACCTCCTTCCCGGCGGACATGGTGGACAAGCTTGACGCCGCCGCCAGCCTTATGCACATGATGAACGCCAACACCTTCACCTGCGGAGCGTTCCGCCTGAAGGACGCCGCCGATGCGGACGCCGTGTGCGCCGCCATACACGACGGGCTTAATTCCAAGCAATGGATGTGCGGCTTTCCGGACAAGATGGTGATTGCCAAGGTTAGCGGCTGCATAGTATCCGTATACGGCGCAGAGGATTTGGTGAACACCTTCCGCGATAAGCTGACCGCCGCCTATGAAAACGCGGAGATAGTTTACGACGAGGCGATAGCCTTCTAAGAGCAAACGAAGGGAGGGAGCAGTTCATGCTGTTTTCAAGCGCGGCATTTTTATATAGCTTTCTGCCGCTGACAATAGCGGTGTATTTCCTTATGCCGCGGCGGCTTAAAAACGCGGCGCTGCTCCTGATGAGCCTTATATTCTATGCCTGGGGGGAGCCGCGTTACGCAATACTGATGCTGCTTTCCGTTACGCAGGGCTATATATTCGCGCGGCTTATAGGCAAAAGCCGCGGAACGAAAAAAGCAAAGGCATATCTTATAATAAGCCTTGTGCTGAGCCTTGGCATGCTTGGCGTGTTCAAATACGCCAACTTTTTTGCGGAAAGCTTCGCCGCGGTATTCGGCCTCAAAATAGCCGCGCTTAACATTGCCCTGCCCATAGGCATAAGCTTTTATACGTTCCAGCTTATAAGCTACGTTATAGACGTTTACCGTGCGGACGTTGAGCCGCAGCGGGATTACGTTGCGTTTGCGGCGTACATATCCATGTTCCCCCAGCTTATAGCGGGGCCGATAGTGAGATACAGCGATATTGAAGCGGAGCTTACCGCGCGCGCATACGGCGCGGACAAGGCCGCATACGGCGCAAGGCGGTTTATACTGGGCCTTGGTAAAAAGGTGCTTATTGCAAACGTGCTTGCGGAGCTTGTGAACGCATTCAAGGCAAGCGGCGAAAAATCCACGCTGTTTTACTGGGTATATGCCGCGGCGTACATGCTGCATGTGTATTTCGATTTTTCCGGATACAGCGACATGGCGATTGGCCTTGGCTCGATATTCGGCTTCACGTTCCCCGAAAACTTCAATTATCCCTATATTGCCGCAAGCATAACCGAATTCTGGCGCAGATGGCATATGTCGCTAAGCTCCTGGTTCAGGGACTATGTATATATCCCCCTTGGCGGCAGCCGCGTGAAAAAGCCGCGCGCGCTTTTGAACATTGCAACAGTATGGATGCTTACGGGCCTATGGCACGGGGCGGACTGGAACTTCGTCATGTGGGGGATAATGTTCGCGGCGCTGCTGATCGCGGAAAAAACGCTGCTTTTAGGCTTTATCAAAAATCACAGAGCAATAGGGCATATATACACGCTGTTTTTCGTTATGCTGTGCTTCATCATGTTTGACGCTTCGGGCGTTAAGGAAGGCTTTGAGACGATTGCCGCGCTGTTCGGCGCAAACGCGGCGGATAATACGGAGGCTTTATATTACCTTAGAAGCTACACCGTGCCGCTTACCGTTGCCGCGTTTGGCGCAACGCCGTGGCCTAAGCGCATAAAGGCGAAGCTTGAAGCCACGCGCGTTGGCGGGGCGATAATGGCGATAGCGGAGCCTGTGGCGCTTGCGGCGCTGCTTTGCCTATGCACGGCGTATTTGATAGACGGGTCGTTCAACCCGTTCCTGTATTTCAGATTTTAGCGGAGGGGAGAGCATATGCGTACCAAGCTTAAAAGCATACTTACCGTTGCGCTTGCGGCGGCAATAATATTCGGCTTTGCAATATGGGGAACGCTTAAAAAGGACGACGCGCAATCCCTCAGCGAAAGGCGCGCGCTGGCGACGATGCCAAAGCTCAGCATAGACAGCGTGCTTTCCGGCAAGTTTATGAGCGAATACGAACAGTATAAGCTGGATCAGTTCCCCCTTAGGGACGCCTTCCGCACGCTTAAGGCCGTGAATACATATTATGTATTTTCCCAGCGCGATAACAACGGCATTTATATAGTTGACGGCATAGCGAGCAAGCTTGACTATCCGTTAAATGAAAGCAGCGTTGCCCATGCGGCGGAGCGGTTCGGCTACGTTTACGATACATATCTTAAGCCAAACGGCATAAAGGCGTATTTAAGCCTTGTTCCGGACAAGAACTATTTTATGGCCGATGCGAACGGCTATCTCGGCATAGACTACGACAAGCTGAAGGATATGCTTACGGCGGATATGGCGTATGCGGAGTATATAGACATATTCGGCACGCTCGGCATAGACGATTACTACAAGACGGATCTTCACTGGCGGCAGGAGAGGATACTTGACACGGCAAAGAAGCTTGCCGAGGGCATGGGCGCGGAAGCTTCGGCGGAATACACCGCGGTGGATGCGGATACGGATTTCTACGGCATATATTATGCGCAGAGCGCGCTGCCGTTGAAGCCTGACAAATTGTATTACATGCAGGGCGGGAGCATTGCGGATTATAGGGTATATGATTACGAGAGCGGAAAATACGTTGACGTATACGATATGGACGCGCTCAGCGGGCGCGATCCGTACGAAATGTTCCTGCATGGGTCAAAGTCCGTGCTGACGATTGAAAACCCGAACAGCAGCAGCGGACGGTCGCTGATAATGTTCAGGGATTCGTTCGCTTCAAGCATTGCGCCGCTTATTGCGGAAGGGTTCGACAGGGTCACGCTTGTGGATATTCGCTATATCGCCCCTGAGCTGCTGGGGCGGATGGTGGATTTCACACAATATACCGATGCGCTGTTTCTATACGGCACGGGTGTTATAAACAACAGCGAAACAATAAAGTGAAGCTTACATGGGGCCGCGTGCGATAACGCGGCCTTTATGCTATAATAAAGTAAAATAAGTCGTAACAGCGGAGGATAAACCTTTATGGATATACACGCGCTGGTGGAAGCGCAGCATAAATATTACCAGTCCGGAGCGACAAGGCCGGTGGAGTTTAGGATAGAGGCGCTCAGGAAGCTTCAGCGGGCAATACGCGCGAACGAGAAGCTGCTTGCCGATGCGTTGAAGCAGGATTTGAACAAATCCGAAACGGAAAGCTACATGTGCGAAACGGGCATGGTGCTGGAGGAACTGAGCTACCATATAAAGCACGTTGCCAAGTGGGCCAAGGAAAGGCGGGTCAAAACGCCGCTTGCTCAGTTTCCGGCAAAAAGCTACATCTCGCCCGAGCCTTACGGCGTGGCGCTCATTGTTTCGCCGTGGAATTATCCCGTGCAGCTTTGCCTGAATCCGCTTATAGGCGCAATATCCGCGGGCAACTGCGCCGTGGTAAAGCCGTCCGCCTATGCCGCGGCTACAAGCACCGCCATAGCCAAGCTGATAGGCGACACATTCCCACCGGAATACATTGCCGCCGTTGAGGGCGGCAGGGCGGAAAATCAGGCGCTGTTTGAAGAAAAGTTCGATTACATATTCTTTACCGGCAGCGTGGAGGTGGGCAAAACCGTTATGCAGGCGGCGGCGAAGCATCTTACGCCGGTTACGCTGGAGCTGGGCGGCAAAAGCCCCGCAATAGTGGATGAAACGGCGGACATAAAGCTGGCTGCGCGCAGGATAGCCTTCGGCAAGGTGCTCAACGCGGGGCAGACGTGCGTTGAGCCGGACTATCTTTTGATACACCGCAGCGTTAAGGATGCGTTCATCAGCGCATATCGGGACGCGCTGGAGCAGTTTTTCCCCAACGGTGACATGCGGGACATGGTAAACATAATAAGCGAAAAGCATTACAACCGTGTGAAGGGGCTTATTCAGGGCGAAAGCATAGCCCTTGGCGGCACGTTTGACGACGAGCGCCGCTTCATAGCGCCCACGTTGCTTGATGATGTTTCGCCCGATGCGCCAATCATGCAGCAGGAGATATTCGGCCCCGTGCTGCCCATGATAAGCTTCGATACGCTAAGCGAGGTTATAGCCTTTGTCAACAGCCGCCCCAAGCCGCTTGCGTTTTATATATTCACTGCGGACAAGGCCGCCGAGCGCAGGCTGCTGGATAGCTGCTCCTTCGGCGGTGGCTGCGTGAACGATACCATAATCCATCTTGCCTCCTCCGCGCTGCCGTTCGGCGGCGTAGGGGAAAGCGGCATGGGCAGCTACCACGGCAAAAAAAGCTTCGATACGTTCACGCACGAGCGCAGCATAGTCAATAAATCAACCAAGATAGACCTCCCCATGCGCTACTTCCCATACAGCAAAAGGAAGCTTAGAATAATAAAGATGTTTATGAAGTGAGAACAAAGCCCGGGCATCAGCTCGGGCCCTCTGTTTTTTTATGTAAAAAATCGAAAAACGGACGAGAAACACATGAACGAAAATTTCATGACGATGCCCAAATTTAGGCATTTTTTGACGATTAAACGGCTTGTGAGAAAATTGTGCAAATTGCACAATAATATATGAAATAGAATCCTGAATTTATGCAAAAATTTACCTTGTAAATTTTTTGTGACAGGTATATAATCAAGTCAACCAATAAACCGAGAATAGGGGGATAAACCATGAAAAAACATTGGTTGACGGCCATAATTATGGCTGTACTGCTGCTTGCGCAGGCGGTTGCCGCTTGCGGCGGTGCGCTGGCAGAAGGCGAAGAGCATGTGCATACGCCGAGCGGATGGAAGCACGATGAGTTCACTCACTGGCGCGATTGTACCGAATGCGGTAAAACGCTGCTGAGTGAGGTTGGTGAGCATGTGCTGGAAGCAAACGACAGAGGAACCTACTCATGCGTATGCGGTTATGAGGAAGACCATCTGTATGATCCCGATACTACCCAGTGGGTATGCGACGAGATGACACTGACGGAGTTCCACTACCAGCCTTGCAAAGTATGCAGATTGCACCACGGCAACATAGAGGGACATGACTATCTCGAAACGCCGGACAGCAGTGGCAATTTTGTATGCGAAAAGTGCGGCTACAAAAGGAGCCACATAGAGCATAAATGGAGCAATGAGTGGACGGCAGTTCCAAATGAGCACTTCCATGTGTGCGAATACGAAGACTGCAACGTGCACGACAACGAAACCGCCGCTGCACATACATGGCAGGAAACCGAAAACGGTACATATATTTGCACGACTTGCGGATACGAGATAGACCATGAGCACGAAGCTGATACAGATTGGACGTATAACGCCGATAACCATTGGCACGCTTGTACGCATGAAGGCTGCGAATGGAACATCGACTTTGGCGTGCATACCATTGTCAACGGCAAGTGCAGCGTATGCGAATACGAAAAGCCGCATGAGCATAACTGGAAAGCCGAGTGGAAGTACGATGCGACCAACCATTGGCACGGGTGCAAGTTCGATGGCTGCGAAGAAAAGTATGACGAAGCTGAGCATACTTGGGGCGAATGGATAGCCGAAGGCACATTCCATGAGCGCGAATGCACAGTATGCCATAGGGTGCAGCATGAGAACCATGATTTGACTGATGGCAAGTGCGATATCTGCGGATTCACTATGCATGGTGCACAGGATGAGTGGAAGAATGATGAACACACTCATTGGCACGAGTGCAAGTTCGATGGCTGCAAAGATAAGTTTGACGAAAACGAGCATGATTTTGTAAACGGCGTATGCAGCGTTTGTGGCTACAGGAAGATAGAAGATCCTGTTTATGACGATGTACAGCCTGTTATTCCTGCCCCGCTGCCGCCGCAGACCGGCGACGCAAGCTATCTTGCGATTGGCATTGGCATGATTGCCGCCGCGCTTTGCATAGCACTTAGGAAAAGGCAGAGCAACTAAAAAGAACTGAACTGAATAAAGGCCGTCTTGCGACGGCCTTTTGATATGTTGGGAATCAGAACTTCAGTCCATTGATTATGTTTGCGTCGGCGACCACCTTGGCCTTGATGAGGGGCTTCTGGGAGGCCATTATTACTGTAACTCCGGGGCCATGGCCGGCAAGCATGCAGTCCGAATGGATTATTACACCTATGGCTACCGCGCCCGTGAGGAAGCCGCGGCCATACATATTGTCGCAATCCTGAAGCATTACTATGTCGCCGAAGCGCAGCTTGTCAAGACCCAGCTCCTTCACCTTGGCGGGATCGTGCGTCATAATGTCGTAATCGCCGCGGAAGGGCAGATTGGAGCCTATGCCGGAGCCCATAAGATAGGGCGGTATCACAGCCGCTACGGGTACGGTAAGCGTGCCGTCTCCGTTTTCCTCTATGCCAAGCTTTTCAAAAAGCTCGGGGTCAATGTTCATGGCGCTTATTTCAGGATAGTCGATAAGCTTGAGCCCCTGGCCGTGCGCGCGGATGAGCACCTTATCCTCGGGACACAGGAGGTCGAGCGTTTCATCCTCAAAGTATATCATAACGTCCTCCGCGCCGCCGTGCTTGCCGGTGACGAAGCCGCGCTTGCCCTTGCCTTCACCGCTCATAACAACGGCCTCGTTGCCTATGCAGGAAAGTATGTTAAGATATTCGCTGAAATCCTTGTTGTCATGATAAAGCGATACGCCGGGTTCAATATGGTCGCCCGCAAGGCCGAAGGCACAGTCGCCCAGCTTTACATTATAATTAATGCCGCCTATGCCTGGGGTAAGGAAGGGCTTGCCGTCCTGCGCAACGCGCCAGCCGCGGCAGACATTGGGCCGTATTTTGCCCACGACGGAGCCTTTTACTACCTTTTCTTTGTTGATTTTAAGCATTGGGAGTCTCCTTTCGCATTTGCCGTATTGACATATTTATATAGGATATGATACCTTAAACTGGCAAAAAAGCAAGAGTAAAAAGCGGCGAACGGGGTATAGAAACACCCGGATGCGTGTTTGCGAAAAAAGTTTGGTTTTTTTATAAAAAAAGCTTGATATTTCCATGAATATCGTGTAGAATATGAGCGTTGTGCGAATGGACGCAGTTTTTTCGCGCGGCGATAACGTGAAAGACTCAGCGGGAGGTTGCCGGTATGCCATCCGGGTAATTTCCGCCGAGGGCCCACGATACGGGCAACGGGCAAGTGCCCGGCCGAGGTATTTTAGAGATGAAACACTCGGCTGCGTGTACGGCCCCGATACTAAAAGGAGGAAGAAATAATATGGCAAATCAGAAGATCCGCATTAAGCTCAAGGCCTACGAGTGCAACCTTATCGACCAGAGCGCGGAAAAGATCGTGGATACGGCAAAGCGCACGGGCGCTCGCGTAAGCGGCCCCATACCCCTGCCGACGGAGAAGGAAATAGTTACCATCCTCCGTTCGCCCCACAAGTATAAGGACAGCAGAGAGCAGTTTGAGATGCGCACCCATAAGCGCCTGATCGATATCCTGCAGCCCTCCGCCAAGACGGTGGACGCGCTGATGAAGCTCGATCTCCCCGCGGGTGTTGATATCGAGATCAAGCTGTAAGCACGGAGGTGGATTTACAATGAAGAAAGCGATTTTGGGCACCAAGGTCGGCATGACCCAGATGTTCAGAGAAGACGGAACCATGATCCCCGTCACCGTAGTGCTTGCGGGCCCCTGCCCCGTGGTTCAGATTAAGACCACCGGCAAAGACGGCTACGAAGCCGTGCAGGTAGCCTTTGGCCCCGTCAGGGAAAAGCTCATCACCAAGCCTGAGCTCGGTCACCTGAAGAAGGCCGGCGTCGCCGCTCACCGCTATGTACGCGAATTCAAGCTGGATGATACCGCGACTTACGAAGTCGGTCAGGTCATTAAGGCTGACGTGTTCGCCAACGGCGATAAGGTAGACGTTACCGGCAAGAGCAAGGGCAAGGGCTTCCAGGGCAACATCAAGCGTTGGAATCAGGCCCGCGGCCGCAAGACCCACGGTTCCCACTCCTACCGCGTAGCCGGTTCAATGGGCGCCTGCACCTACCCCGGCGAGGTATTCAAGACCAAGCGCCTGCCCGGTCACATGGGCTGCGAGCGCATCACGGTTCAGAACCTTGAGGTCGCCAGAGTGGACGCCGAAAGGAATCTGCTGCTCATAAAGGGCGCAATCCCCGGCGCCAAGGGTTCCCTGGTAATGGTTAGGGAAACCGTTAAGTAAGGGAAAGGAGAAGTAGAAAATGCCTAACGTAGCATTGCACAATATCGCCGGCGAAAACATCGGCGAGATCGCCCTGAGCGAGAATGTGTTTGGCGCTGAAGTAAATCAGTACGCCGTGCACGAAGTTGTTAAGGCTTATCTGGCCAATCAGCGCCAGGGCACGCAGAGCGCCCTGACCCGCGCCGAAGTACGCGGCGGCGGCATCAAGATCTACCGCCAGAAGGGTACCGGCCGCGCCCGCCACAGCAGCAACCGCGCGCCTATATTCACCCACGGCGGCGTAGTGTTCGCTCCCAAGCCGCGCGACTATCGTCTCAGCGTTAACAAGAAGGTCAAGCGCATCGCCATGAAGAGCGCACTGACCAGCAAGGTGAACGATAACGATATTATCGTTTACGATAAGCTTGACATAGAAAACCCCAAGACCAAGGAAATGGTGAAGGTGCTCAACGCCATGAACGTCGGCAAGGCGCTCATAGTGCTCAGCGACAAGGACGAGATAGTAGAGCGCGCCGCCAGGAACATCCCCGGCGTAAAGACCACCCTGGTCAGCACTCTGAACGTGTACGAGATTCTCAAGTACAACACTCTCATCCTCACCAAGGATTCCGTGGCAAAGATAGAGGAGGTGTACGCATAATGAAGTCTCCCCATGATATAATCATCCGCCCCGTACTCACCGAGAAGAGCTACGACCACTTTGCAGACAAGACCTACACTTTCGTGGTCGATAAGAGGGCAAACAAGACCGAGATCCGCCAGGCTATCGAAGCCGTGTTCGGCGTAAAGGTCGATTCCGTACACACCGTGAACCACATGGGCAAGATGAAGAGGCAGGGCCTGCACGAAGGCCGCCGTCCTTCCATCAAGAAGGCCTATGTGAAGCTGAAGAAGGATTCCAAGGGTATTGAATTCTTCGACAGCATCGCCCAGTAAGGAGGCACACAATGGCTATAAGGAAGATCAAACCCACCACTCCCGGCCAGCGCTTCATGACCGTCTCCGCTTTCGAGGAGATCACCTGCACCACGCCGGAAAAATCCCTTTTGGAAGACCTTCGCTCCTCCGGCGGCCGCAATAACCATGGCCGCATCACCGTTCGCCATCGCGGCGGCGGCGCGAGGCGCAAGTACAGGATCGTCGATTTCAAGCGCAACAAGGACGGCGTGCCCGCCAAGGTTGCCACCATCGAATACGATCCTAACCGCAGCGCGAACATTGCCCTGCTGAACTATGCAGACGGCGAAAAGCGCTACATCATCGCTCCCCTTGGCCTGAAGGTCGGCGACACGCTGCTTTCCGGCGAAGGCGCGGACATCAAGGTCGGCAACGCGATGCAGATCCGTCAGATACCCGTCGGCACCATGATACACTGCATCGAGATCAAGCCCGGCAAGGGCGCGCAGATCGCCCGCAGCGCCGGCAACGCGGCCCAGCTGATGGCTAAGGAAGGTGCTTACGCGCAGGTCCGTCTGCCCAGCGGCGAAGTTCGCCTGATCCCCATGAACGCCAAGGCCACCATCGGCCAGGTCGGTAAAATATTGCAACTCTTGAAAAAAGGAG
>ERZ791603.489-NODE-489-length-35459-cov-10.451361_pt1 | contig 35459 bp, 34 predicted proteins | sample MGYA00509966_ERZ791603 | MGnify/ENA primary metagenome ERZ791603 (study PRJEB30046, sample SAMN00791931) | human gut metagenome | study: EMG produced TPA metagenomics assembly of the A metagenome-wide association study of gut microbiota in type 2...
ATTTGTGGCCCATCAGGCTCTGCAAAACCTTCAGTGGTATGCCGGCATACAGCATATGCATCGCGTAGGAATGACGGAACGTATGGGGGGTTACCGGTACTGAGAACGTCACCCCGTCGGCCGCTGCGGCCTCCACCGCTTCGCTAAGCCAGGTGCGCACGGTACGGTCTGTGATCTCCCAGATACGCGCCTTCTCCATTCTGCCGGTGCGCTTGTTTCGTCTTTCCAGCGGAATTTTCAGGGTGGCCACCATCATCTGCAGCTGGCTGACGTAGTGGTGATCGGAAAGCGGAACCAGGCGATGAGCCTGGCTACCGGCGGGAACTCGGCCGGCCGTTCTGGCGGCTTTCTCGGTGCGCTGCTTGAGCGTGGCCAGCTGCACGAACGGATACGGCGGCGCCAGCGAAAAATCCCCCCGGGTCAGCGCGAGCGCTTCATTAATGCGCGCGCCGGTGTTCCACAGCGTCGCCAGCAGCATCTTGCGGTGAAGATCCGGCACGTAATGGAGTAGGGCGCTCACTTCCGGCGCCAGCAGGTATTTCGGCAGTTCATCCTGCACGAGCGCCATCTGGCGCAGGGCGAGGGCGGCAGGGTAATCGATGGCCACCGGGAGCAATGTTCCGGGAGATTGCGGAGATCCAACTGGAACCAGGTTATTCATAATTTCTGTTAACTTTTTTCTTTGCCGAGAATTTTCTTCGTAATATTACCGGAGTCAGGATGACTAGCCAGCCAGAAAACAGACGAAGTCGCAAACAAAACTACTCCGTCAGTGATTACAGACACGATATTTTCGGGCACTGGTTTCAGTCCTCTTCAGTGGGTGGCTATGGAACGGGAACATTCATGCCACCAACATCCACTTGATAAAGTACAGAAAAATCACCACGCCCCCCCAGAATAAGGTCAGGTTAGCGACTTTCCCCCACAGGATAGAAAGGAGCTTTGTCTGCAGGTCAAGGAGGTATTCACTTTGCGAGGCAAGATCCCTTTCGAGCTCAACGATTTTTTCCTGCGACTGACTACACAGGGTTGCCAGCCGGATAACCCCGGTTGCCCGTTGCGCCACCTCCAGGTCAGAATCCCCGCTCTGCGGCAGAGACAGTTTTTCTGCCCGCAGTGGCAGGGCGTCACATTTCTCGTCCGGGAGCTGGCCCCCTTTCCTGTGCAACAGATGATAAAATGGACGATTCCTAAGTGAAGTAATTAACTGTTTTTGCGACCGTTTTTTGCCTTCGAGCTGCACGATTTTTTCCTGCAGCCCGCGATAACAGTCTTCCAGCCGGCGTACCGCGGATACCAGGGGCTCCACCCGGAGCGTTGAACACCTGCCCCGTGGCAACTGCAGTTCGTCTGCCCGCAGCGGCATTGAGCTGGTTTCCCCCGGCGGGAACCGGAAACCCAGCCCACGCCACAGTCTGCTCCGGCGGATCAGATTGTGAATGTTTTTCGCATCCACGGACGAAATGTGGATTTGTCTGACCAGCGTTTCCGGCGGCAGGGAGCGGGTCCAGAGCACCATCTGCTGCATGATCCAGCTGCCCACTCCCCGACCACGGGGTAAAAATTCATTCAGCATAAATTCAACACTGAACAGTTCCACACGGCCGTGCTCGAACTTCGCGACAATGGTCTGCGGTGTACTTTGTCCGTCACCGTACAGCGTCAGGCTACAGGTGATCCACAGATATGCCCCTGGCGAGTCCTCAGACCCGTAACGACATTCCTCCACCCGTCTGACGACCACAACCACCGTTTCGTTGCCCGCGCTCCCCGCCGGGACGGTCAGCAGCCACATGCCGTTATCATCAACAGACGTTTTTATGAAGGTTTTAGTTTTCGCTTCCATACCGGTCTCTTTGTCCCGTTGCGTAACTGTTACGTGGATGAATGGGTAATTCCCGTCAGTTCTGGTCTGCCATAAAACGGCCAGCGCTTGTCGCCCTGCGAGTAAACCTCGATCCACACCAGTGTGCCCTGCTCAAAATACAGGTGACAGCCGTCACTGGCGCTCAGGGTCGTCATCATCGGCAGCTGCGCAGCGGAAAACGAAACGCCCGGACCTGGTAATGCCGGCATCATTGACTGTTATCCTCCGTCTCCAGGAATGGCTCATTTGTGTTCAAATTAATCACAGTTCTGACCCACGATAAATATCGTCAGTCCCCCGGGAACCTTCATTGCGGCCAGTTCAGTACAATTCCCGGCCAGGATCTTCATGTTTTCCGCTGTGGCATCCACCGGATAAAGCGCCTGTGTCAGGAGTGACAGATTATGCTCACTGCAGGAAAGCCCCGCGCGGTGAAGACATGACAGGTACCCTTTTTTAACTGCTGCGGCATCGGCGGCATCCATCATATTGAAGTAATCCAGAGGCGCCGGCGAAAATTCCTCCTCCGCGACGGTTTCAAGAAACCGTAGCATCTCCGGGCGAACTGGCAGGGGCAGAACCGCGGCCTGAAATTCGTTACAGCTGAATCCACCGCAACTCTGCGTCGCCAGTCGCCAGCCATCGGTGTTACCGTTCGGCACAGTTACCGTAGAGGCCAGAACCAGCCCCGGCCAGCGATCTTCCCGATCAAACCCGTAATCAAAACACTGCTCAGGAATGTCCCGCAGATTCTTGCCATGTTGTCCGGGCGCTATCATCCCGAACCTGATTTGGGGAGTATGCTTATACACAGACTGGGCCTGTTCGTTAGTACTTTAGTTGAGAAACAGCGCTGGCATTTCATCTGACATCATCACATGGCGGGTCCGCTTCCCGCGAAAAATACGGCGCATCATCGGCGTAAAATCACAGGGCTCCCAGCCATAAGGCCAGGTATAGTAAATCCCGTCCTTCAGCTTACTGTCGCGTCGCTCAGGCCCTGCAACGATACGTCTGACCTCCCTGTTCAGCGCCTCACCGCGCAGGCCATACTGCCCCAGGTAGCGGCGCAGCCGCGTTCTGGGCATCCGCGGGTCAGTTTTCACGTAACCATTAACATCCATATGCTGCGTGGCGGTGATGATAGTCATGCCGTACCTGCGTATGGTGCGGAAGGCGGCGGCCATCACGTCCGTTTCGGTCTCTGGTTCGTCATATGTTCTGTTCATCTGGTTTCCTGTTATACGTTGCCGTGATGCACCGAATCATTCATCATTTTTTTCTGTATGTTCAGTAGCGTTATCCGGAGGGGTAGCTTCGGCCACTTCTTTCAGTATTGATGACCATCCCCCGGCAAACCATTCGCCCGGATCTTCACCACTGAGTACCTGCTGCAGCCAGCGGGAAGGGGAGCGACGTCTGGCGTCACGGAACCAGACCGGATGGTGCTGACCCATGACTGACCAGAAATCAAAATCCGGCTCCGGGGGGGAGAACACATACGCATTCATGACCAGATTCCCGCCGTGTTGTCTGAGGAACAACAAAAATTCTTTCAGGTTTACATACCCCCCCGGCCCCATACCGGCACCAAGGAAAAACGCCTCTGTTACCACGCCGGCAGTGATACGGCCGTTCTGCTCATGCTGGCGCAGGATCATCAGGGTGCCATCATGGCGCCCACCGGCGATGCGGATGAACTCAAAGACATACCTTTCATCATCATCCGGGAAGAAAAACTCCTCCCAGCTGACACCAAAATACGTCCCCAGGATCACCAGCGGGAACATCTTCCCGTCACCGGTGGTCAGCCAGTCTGCACTGGCGCCGAACCGGCTTTCAATCCGTTCAGCCAGCTCACGGGTTAACTCACCGGCGCCATCGATACAGTCCAGGAGCAGTCCCGGGGAAACATGTAACCGGTGAGCTATCCGTACCTGGTCGGCGATCCGCGTCGGCCCGGGTTGCCCGGCCCCCGGGAAAAAGCCGTCAGCGGACAGACGGTCAAACAGGGCGCGCAGACGCCCGCCACATTCCTTCTGCCACTGTTGCCGGCTGGAGAGGATTTCCGGAGAGGTGGTCCCGGCAGGATACTGTCTGGCCAGCGCCAGGCGGATCTCCCCTTCGAGTGAACGTTCATTTTTCATCGCTGACTGCTCAATGCGTGCAAACAGCGCATCGTCAACATTTCTGGCCTGGATCTTCGCCATGACTCCTTCCTTATGCAAAACGTATTCAGGACTGGTAAATGGTCTTTGAAGTAAACATGAAACCTGATTTACCGCTATAACAATAAATGTATACGTTATGATTCATTTTGTACACAAAGGAAGAAATCAGCACGTGATAAGGCATGAAACAGTCACGCAGCTAAATTACCGGATGGCCGTTTCCGGCAGATCCGATTTTTTGCGTATAACAACTTTCCGGAAGTGTACCACGGTCAGGGAATAAGCAAAGCGGCGTTTTCCGGTGGTGAGCGGCAGGTCACGGGGTAGGGGGTAAACACAACATCTAGCGTCATGGTCAGCTGGGAACACCGCCACATCTTGTGTTGCCGGGCCGCTGTGCGCCGGTGGGGTTCGCAGAGATCCGGAACTAGCTTTTTTCGGATCTGACCGGGAAAAGAGAGAATACAACATAGGTTCAACATATCCATATGCCGGGCATCTGCATAGGTGTGGCATACGCATATACTTACCATCTGCATATGCTATGACTATACATATGCTTTGCATCTGCATATACTGAACATAGTCATACAGGCCGGTCGGCCAGGAGGAAATGATGAGAACTGTATCCATTTTTAAAAACGGCAATAACCGCGCCATTCGTCTGCCCCGCGATCTGGATTTTGAGGGAGTGAGCGAGCTGGAGATCGTCCGGGAAGGGGACAGCATTATTTTGCGTCCCGTCCGGCCGACCTGGGGCTCGTTCGCGCAGTTCGAGAAGGCAGACCCGGACTTTATGGCGGAGCGCGAGGACGTTGTCAGCGACGAAGGACGATTTAACCTGTGAACAAGACCTATATGCTCGACACCTGTATCTGCTCGTTCATCATGCGCGAGCAGCCGGAAGCCGTCCTGAAGCGCCTGGAGCAGGCGGTGCTGCGCGGCCAGCGCATCGTTGTCTCGGCCATCACTTATTCTGAAATGCGCTTCGGGGCCACCGGCCCGAAGGCCTCCCCGCGCCACGTCGAGCTGGTCGACGCGTTCTGCGCCCGCCTCGATGCCATCCTGCCCTGGGATCGCGCTGCGGTGGACGCCACCACGGAGATTAAGGTGGCGCTGCGAATGGCCGGGACGCCGATCGGCCCGAACGACACGGCCATTGCCGGGCACGCCATCGCCGCCGGTGCCGTGCTGGTGACGAATAATACGCGGGAATTTGAGCGGGTACCGGGTCTTGTGCTGGAAGACTGGGTAAGATAACGCTGTAAAACAAAACAGGCGGTCTGGCGCAGCCGGACACTCTTTCAGTCAGCGGTATATAAAGGAATAAAAGATGCCTCTGATCACGCGGCTTATGCTGCAAAACTTTAAAAAGTTTCCGGAACTGGACCTGCGCTTCACTCATGACCGTAACATTCTGGTCGGGGACAATGAGTCCGGGAAAAGCACGATTCTGCTGGCCCTTGACCTTGTGCTGAGTGACAGCCGGCACCGGGTCGAGGCATTGGGTGTGGAATCGCTCCTGTCCCAGTCAGCAGTAAGGCAGTTTCAGGAAGGTGAGCGCCGCGCCGATCAGTTACCCGTGCTGACAGCTGACGTTTTCCTGAGTAATGGGGGAGATCCTGACCTGAACGGCAGGCAAAATCTGGCGGGTATCAATGCGGATGGTCTCAGAATGCGTATTGCACCAATGACGGAGGAATACGGCCAGGATATTCACAATGTACTACAGCAGGATCCCGATAATTTTCCCTATGAATACTATTCCGTGCGGTTCAGCACCTTCTCCGGTGGTCATTTCGCCAGCTTCAGACGCTATCTGCGCCATCTGCTCTTAGACAGTGCACGCATCGATAACGAGCACGCCGCACAGGAATATACGCGCACAGTTTACAGCGTCAATGTGCCGGTGGCCGATCGGTACCGGCTTGAAAACAGTTACCGGCAACAGAAAATGCACTTCTGCACCCGGCATCTGTCAGCCATAAACGACACGCTGGAAACGTATCAGTTTGGCGTGCGTTCCGGTGCTAAATCAGGGCTTGAGGCGAATCTGGACATTACCGAGGACGGTATTTCCATTCGTCACCGTGGAAAAGGAAGGCAGTGCTTCATCAAAACGGAGTTTGCGCTGCAGCGGCATCAGCAGCAGGGAGAGCTCCACGTACTGTTGCTTGAGGAGCCGGAAAATCATCTCAGCCATGTCAGTATGAAGAGGCTGGTTAATCAGCTTGCCACTGAACGGCAGACGCAGGTGTTTATTGCCACACACAGCAGCCATATCTCCTCCCGCCTCGATCTGCGTAAGGCAATCCTCCTCGGGTCTGCCCGGCCGGTACTGATGAATGAACTTTCCGCTGAGACTGCCGCCTTCTTCATGAAAGCACCGGATAATAACGTACTGGAATTTGCGCTGGCCAGACGTGTGCTGCTCGTGGAGGGGGATGCTGAGTTTATTCTGATCGAGGCCTTTTATCGCCGCCTGTATGGCAGGGCACCGGAGGAAGACGGAGTTCACATCATCGCTATCGGCGGAACGAGTTTCCGTCGTTATCTTGAACTGGCCCGTCTTCTGGAAAATCGCGTCGCGGCCCTTCGTGATAATGACGGCAACTATCAGCAAAACTGCGATGAACGCTATGCTGACGTGATTTGTTCCCGCTCCCGGGTATTTGCTGATCGCGATAACACCCGATCCACATTTGAAATCAGCCTGTATCAGGATAACGCTGATCTGTGTGATACGCTTTTCCTCGGACCCCGCCGGACACTCACGGTGCAGGAATACATGCTGGCCAATAAGGCAGAAGCAGCATTCCGGCTGTTACAGCTGCACGCCGGAGAGCTGACCGTACCTGATTATATTCAGGAGGCACTGGCATGGATAAGAGAGTGATATTTGCGGTTGCCGGCTCGGGCAAGACCACGCTGCTGATACGACGGTTGAGTGAGGACAGGAGGACGCTGCTCCTGACCTTCACCGTGAATAATGAAGCGCATCTGCGGGCACAGATTATCAGACGTTTTGGCTTTATCCCGGAAGGGATCAGGGTGATGACCTGGTTTGAGTTTCTGCACGGTTTTTGCTTCCGGCCTTTCCTGCAGGAGCAGCTGGCATCGCGTGGCCTGAGCTTCGACCAGCCCCCACCCAGAATACCGCGCACGAATGCCCGGCATTATCAGGATCCCGCCGGACGGCTGTATCACCGGAGGCTCGCACATTTACTGACAGCCCGGGGGTTGCTGCCGGATATCCGTATCCGGCTTGCCCGTTACTATGATGAACTGCTTGTCGATGAAGTCCAGGACTTTGCCGGACATGACTTTAATTTTCTGCTGGAGCTCTGCCGCGCGGAAATCACTGTGCTCTGTTGCGGCGATTTTTATCAGCATACCTTTGATACAAGCCATGACGGCAACGTTAATTCAACGCTGCACGACGACATCACGCGATATGAGGCCCGCTTCGACGCAGCAGGTTTCGCGGTTGACCGGGACACGCTCAACCGGACATGGCGTTGCTCAGCTTCAGTGTGCGAGTTTATCACCGGGCAACTGAACATCCGTATCGCTGCCCATGGGATACATGCCTCCCTGATTGAAACGATCGCAGATACAGAGCGCTCAGCCACCCTGCACGCCGATAATACGGTGATTAAGCTCTTCTATCGTGAACATCACCGTTACGGCTGCTATTCCATGAACTGGGGCGCCAGTAAAGGGCTCGATCACTTTCAGGATGTCTGCATTGTGATGGGATCCTCCCACTGGAAGCTTCTGACCCGTCAGGAACTGGCAACCCTTCCACCGTCGTCCCGTAACAGGCTGTACGTGGCATGCTCACGGGCGCGCGGCAACATTTATTTTGTTCCCGAAACTCATCTGCGCCGATTCCGAAACTGAGTTACCGACTTCTCAGTCGGGCACAAATCAGTAAAAAGCGAGGGTCATCGACGGGAATACCGGCTGGACAGGTGCGGTTCCGGTTCTCGCTTTCCGGAACCTGGCTAACAATATGTAACATTATCATTAAATACAATTATGCCAGTTATTTTTATTCGCAAAATGCTAATAATGTGGCATACACGCCAGTATGAAAACATTGTTAACTTTTTAAGTTCTGAATGGTATGTCGCTTGTGCAGTTAAAAGTGCAGATCATTGAAAGTATTGTACGGTTTTGTTGACCGGAGACTGTTTCATCGTCGCGGATAATGAGCAGAATTATCTGTCCACTATATCTGGGGCAGGCTGAAAACATGGAATGGTTGGTTATGGATGCTGAGATCCTGTCATTTATGAAACAATTTCATTTGTGGTACTGTAAAAATAGTTTTTCTGATTTACCTGAGCTGTGAATATGGCATACTGCAGATGTTACCCGGCCGCACTCATACCGGGTAACGAACTGTGTATTGTGATGATTTTTTATTACAGGGGGATGATCGTGATCAATAAGATTTGCCAGGTAATTGACGGGGAGTACGTCTGCGACATTGATATCAGTGTGGAAGAATGGAAAGCTCTGTTAATGAATGAAAAGGTTTTTGACTCTAAAAGTATTGAGGCGTTAAAAAAATGGTATATTGAACCAAATCATTCCTGCACATGTTTCGATATAGGCAAAAAGTACGAACAGCACAGTATGAGTGCTAATGGCGTTATTAACGGGCTCGGTGGTAGAGTTCAAAAAGAGCTTGGCAGATTTGAAGTTAAAGGGATCGGCAATATAGCACCCGGCACAAAATTCATTACAGTCATGAAGAGTAAAGAAACCGGTGAAAAACCAAAAAGATACTTATGGACTATTCGTGATGAACTTGTTCAGGCAATTAAAGAACTGGATTTTTTTGGGTCGAAAGAAATAACCACCAATGAGTATTACTCAGACGATGAGTTGATCAACGCCATGGAGGCGAATAATACATTTGATGTCGCGCAGACATTTGAATATACAGGGGAAGCTAAACCAAAGAAACATGCAACAGAAGTAAAAAATGGCGTCTCGTACCCAAGAAGTAAAGGGGTTTCAAAAAATGCACTGAACAAAGCAGGTTACAGATGTGAAGTCGATGGCGAACACCCAACCTTCAGAAGGCGTAACTCTCCCCTGAATTATACTGAACCTCATCACATTGTACCTATGTCCAGGCAGGATGACTTTAACACTTCGCTTGACGTCGAAGAAAATATAATATCGCTGTGTTGCAATTGCCATAAGCAAATTCACCTCGGACAGGGATATGAAGAAATGCTTGAGAAAATATATAATGAGAGAAAGGAGTTGTTAAAACAGGTAGCTATCGATATATCTCTGGAGGATTTGATTCGCTATTATAAAGGACAGAACAGGTGAATGTTATTCAATAGTAATGCTTTTACCTTACTTACAGAGAATGTCATTATTTCCTGGCAGTTACCGATTTGGCGCGTAAAAATACAAAACCCGAAATTAATCGGGTTTGAATTATTTAACGATTAACAGACTCCTGTGTCCAGGAATGATGTAAAACCACGCTTATCGTGACATTTCTGCAAATTTTACTTTTGAGTATCAAGCCATTTATTCATCTGCTCAATTTCACCTTTTTGAGCTTTAATGATGTCCTGCGCGAGCTTTCTCATTTCGGGATCTTTTCCGTATTTTAGCTCAGTCTCAGCCATTGCTATTGCCCCTTCATGGTGTGCTACCATGCCTTTCGCAAAAGCCTTGTCGGGATCGGATTCATTTACAGCAGTCATCATTTTGTCATGCATGTCTTTCATGCCAGCCATATATTCCTGTGACGAAGCTGAGGTAGACATATCAGTCATTTTCATTTCTGAATGTTCTGCTGAAATCGCTGGCAGGGATAACATTAATACTGCAAATAAAGTGTTTCTGGCTTTCATAAAAAATATCCTTTTAGCGTTGATACCCGTTAACTGTAGCAGAATCTGATAAAAATGCCCCCTGTAGGGGGCAAAGATGTTGCAATATATCCGGTTACGGAAAAATCTATCAAGGAAATAAGGACAGCACAGATACTTCCCTCGCCGTCAGCCTGCACTGAGCATGCGACGATGCGCTTCGGCCATGGCCTGATGTGGGCCAGACTGACCGTTATTCATAAATTCATGGGCAACTGCAGCTCTTTCATGCTCATTCATTGCCGCGAATGACTTTGACGGCCCGGTAGGGGAAACGGTCTGACTTCCCATCATCCTCTGATGACTTTCCACCATTTTCTGGTGCGCATCCGCCGACCCGTTCGTCATGGTTTCATGGGCAATAATGGCCTGTTCATGCTGGTCCATACCGGTCATACGAGGAGCAGTCCCCTGGATCCCGACAGGAGCCGCAGCAGACTGCATCTGGTGAGCAGGAGCCTGTGCATTGTTGACGCGATCATGGATATTCACGGTTTCAGTGGCCCAGGCCGATGAAATTAAACCAAAGCCCAGCAAAGATGCTAATACGATATTTTTCATGATAACTCTCCATTTCTGAATTAGTGATGTCCGGGGAAGTACAACCGGTGTTTTCAGTTCCATAACTGAAACAAGTTCGGCAGCGTTTATTTCTCCGGAAGAGGGCTGGATATTCATTTCCTGGCGTACTCTGACGCCGGGTATTGATGAAGCAATCCAGCCTTCCTGATAAGTTGCACTAATTATATCGAATGGCTTCTGTTTGCTGCATGACAGGCTAATGACATCTTTGTCATTTACATCTTTATTTTCAGCATTGGGTTTCCGGGATCATTTTCTCCAGTCTGGGCACGGATAAGATAAAACGCGTGGAGCGTACGTCTGATTCCACCTGCACTCTTCCGTGATGTGCTTCCACGATTGACTTCACAATCGCAAGGCCGATGCCGCTGCCTTCTCCTTTTCGTTGTCTGGATGGATCCACCCGATAAAAACGGTCAAACAGCCTTGATAAATGTTCTTCAGGGATCGGTTTCCCCGGATTTTCAATCACAAGGTCAAAAAAGCTCTCCTGCTCTCTTATTGAGACGGTGATTGCCTGTCCCTCCGGGGTATAACGCAGGGCATTGGATAACAGATTATTGATCGCCCTTCTGAACATTTGTGGATCTCCCTCAACCAGGCAGGGCATCCCGTTAAATTTGAGCGTGATATTGCGTTCTTCGGCCCAGGCTTCGAAAAACTCGAAGACTTTCATGACTTCCGCTCTGAGGTCAAACATGACCCTGTCAGGTATCAGCTGATTATTATCTGCCTGTGCCAGGAACAGCATATCGCTGACCATTTTGGTCATCCGGTTATACTCTTCAAGACTGGAATAGAGGACATCCTCAAGTTCCCTCTGTGTTCGATCCTGACTCAGTGCGATTTCAGTCTGCGTCACCAGATTGGTGATGGGCGTTCTGATCTCATGCGCGATATCGGCAGAGAAATTGGCCTGGCGGGTAAAGACATCCTCAATCTTTCCAATCATATGATTGAACGAGATAACCAGTTGCTCCAGCTCAATGGGAACGCGTGTCGGTTCCAGTCGCGCATCAAGATTCTCGGAGGTGATGTTTTTAATGGCATTGCTGACATTACGAAGGGGCAGGTGCCCCTGACGGACAGCGATTCGAATGATCAGAACAATCAACAGGCTTATCACGACGGCAATCGCAATCAGGTTCTTTTTCAGCGCATCGAGGTAATGGAGATGGAAATTAATGGATAGGCCAGTCAGCATGACATAGTTCTGCTGTTTGCCCTGAAATATCGCCTGACCAGAGGAGGCGATAATCCTGTATGTTTCCATCTTCATTTCGGACCCGGTATCCATCGGTCCCGCAGGATCCTCCACCGTCCAGAGAAAGACATCCCGTGCGCGGCTGTGCTCGCTAAAATCTGCTGAATTCACTGCCGGGCGTAGTGCCGCCCCCTGAGCTGAGCTAAAGAGCACTTCACCCCTGGGATTGAGGAGCAAAAGGGCAACGTTGCGGTAGCTGGCAATTGATTCCTTTATTTTGCTTATTTTTTTATCATCCGGATCCACCGGGGACTGCAGTATACGGTTCAGTGTGGTGCTGATTTGTTGAAGATCGCTGACATCCTGCTCGGCAAAATGATTTTCAACAGAATGCAGCATAAACCAGGTGAATGCGATAAAAGCCAGTATCGTGGACAGGCTGATAAAAAAGGTCAGCCGCAGAGCGAGTGAGAAAGGGCGTCTGGAAGGTTTGCTATGCATCCGGGACCTCCAGCATGTAGCCCACGCCCCGGACTGTCTGGATCAGCTTTGTCCCGTAATCGTTGTCTATTTTAGCGCGGAGTCGCTTTACTGCGACATCGATCGCATTAGTGTCGCTGTCAAAATTCATGTCCCAGACCTGAGAGGCAATCAGGGAGCGGGGAAGAACCTCTCCCTGATGGCGAATGAAGAATTCCAGCAGGCTGAACTCTTTACTGGTGAGCACAATGCGGTTTCCGGCGCGACTGACTTTTCTGGATACGAGATCAATCGAGAGGTCAGCCACCTTAAACTGGCTTTCCGTGATCATCGTGTTTCCCCGCCTCAGAAGGGTTCTCACCCGGGCGAGCAGTTCGGCAAACGCAAAGGGTTTAACCAGATAATCGTCCGCACCCAGTTCCAGTCCTTTGACCCTATGTTCGATCGTGCCGAGGGCTGTCAGCAGTAAGACCGGCATACCCTTTCCGGCAGTGCGCAGCATGCGGATGATATCCCAGCCGTTCACATCAGGTAGCATGATATCCAGAATGACTAAATCATACTCGGCTGTCATGGCGAGATGATATCCGGTAAGACCATTATCAGCGTGATCCACTACGAACCCTGCCTCTGTAAGCCCTTTGCTGAGATATTCACCTGTTTTAATTTCGTCTTCGACGATCAATATTTTCATCTTGCTCCCCGGCTGGCTGCTAATGTCATTCTATTGCGCCCACGATCGTTATCAACGGATTACAGCAAAAATGACAACATTGTCATTATCCTGTCACTCGGCAAACAGAGAGCGTTAGGTAAAGTACCCCTATCAATACTCTGGACTTCATTTGAACCATTTACCAGGTTTGCCTGGACGAGAAGCGTTATGTTCAAATTAAAATTACTCAGCATTAGCACGATATTCATCCTGGCAGGCTGCGTGTCGCTTGCGCCTGAATATCAGCGGCCCGCAGCACCGGTACCCCAGCAGTTTTCACTGTCCCATAACAGCCTGACGCCAGCGGTAAATGGCTATCAGGATACGGGCTGGCGTAACTTTTTTGTCGATCCCCAGGTTACCCGGTTGATCGGTGAAGCTCTGACTAATAACCGTGATTTGAGAATGGCTGCCCTGAAGGTTGAAGAGGCCCGAGCCCAGTTCAACGTCACGGATGCAGATCGTTATCCCCAGCTGAATGCCTCATCCGGGATAACATACAGCGGTGGTCTGAAAGGTGACAAGCCGACCACACAGGAGTACGACGCGAGACTGGAGCTCAGCTATGAGCTCGATTTTTTCGGCAAACTTAAGAACATGAGTGATGCTGACCGCCAGAACTACTTTGCCAGCGAAGAAGCCCGTCGGGCCGTACACATCCTGCTGGTCTCCAACGTTTCACAGAGCTATTTCAGCCAGCAACTGGCGTACGAACAACTCCGTATTGCGCGGGAAACGCTGAAAAATTATGAACAGTCCTATGCTTTCGTTGAGCAACGGCTCGTGACCGGGAGTACGAACGTTCTGGCACTTGAACAGGCGAGAGGACAAATCGAAAGTACCCGCGCCGAAATAGCCAAACGAGAAGGCGATCTGGCTCAGGCAAACAATGCCCTGCAACTGGTGCTGGGAACGTACCGCGCACTTCCGTCAGAAAAAGGGATGAAAGGCGGGGAGATCGCACCAGTAAAATTGCCACCAAATCTATCTTCACAAATTTTACTGCAGCGACCGGATATTATGGAAGCGGAATATCAGCTGAAAGCGGCTGATGCCAATATTGGCGCAGCGCGAGCGGCCTTTTTCCCCTCCATTACCCTGACCAGTGGTCTTTCCGCAAGCAGTACGGAGCTGTCAAGCCTGTTTACGTCAGGAAGTGGAATGTGGAATTTTATCCCTAAAATTGAAATTCCTATTTTTAATGCTGGCAGGAATAAAGCCAATCTGAAGCTGGCTGAAATTCGCCAGCAACAATCGGTGGTTAATTACGAACAAAAAATTCAGTCAGCCTTTAAGGATGTTTCCGACACGCTTGCGCTGCGCGACAGCCTTAGCCAGCAACTTGAGTCACAGCAGCGTTATCTTGATTCACTTCAGATAACTCTCCAGCGTGCCAGAGGATTATATGCAAGTGGTGCTGTCAGTTACATCGAAGTGCTGGATGCAGAACGTTCCCTCTTCGCTACGCAGCAAACCATTCTCGATCTTACCTATTCCCGACAGGTTAACGAAATTAATCTGTTTACCGCGCTGGGTGGCGGTTGGGTAGAGTAAATTTATTTAATTAATCAGGAAATTAAAAATGCGTAATTCACTTAAAGCCGTTTTATTTGGTGCCTTCTCTGTCATGTTTTCTGCCGGTCTTCATGCTGAAACACATCAGCATGGCGATATGAATGCTGCCAGTGATGCTTCGGTACAGCAGGTTATCAAGGGCACCGGTGTCGTTAAAGACATTGATATGAATACTAAGAAAATCACCATTTCGCATGAAGCAATTCCAGCGGTGGGCTGGCCTGCAATGACCATGCGCTTTACTTTTGTTAATGCAGACGATGCTATTAATGCCCTGAAAACAGGCAACCATGTCGATTTCTCGTTTATTCAGCAGGGCAATATCTCCTTACTCAAAAGCATTAACGTTACGCAATCCTGATTATCAGTCCGGAGCGAATACATCCAGTGCGCCTGAACATTCATTAAGGGATTACTGTGAATGAATGATCGGGCGCATATGCCAGGTGTTTTGATTTTTTAGCGGAAAATTGTATGGCTTCTTTAAAGATAAAATATGCTGCAATAATTATCAGCAGCCTCATAGCAGGGGGGCTGATATCGGTTACTGCCTGGCAGTATGTAAACTCAGCACAAAAGACAGAAAAAACAGAACAAAAGGCACCGGAACGAAAGGTGCTTTTCTGGTATGACCCAATGAAACCGGATACCAAATTTGATAAACCCGGAAAATCGCCCTTTATGGATATGGACCTGGTGCCAAAATATGCTGATGAAAGCGGCGATAAAAGCAGTGGCGGGATCCGTATCGATCCAACGCAGGTTCAGAATCTGGGATTAAAAACGCAAAAAGTCACGCGAGGAATGCTGAATTATTCTCAGACAATCCCGGCTAATGTCAGCTATAACGAGTATCAGTTTGTTATTGTGCAGGCGCGTTCTGACGGGTTTGTCGAAAAAGTCTACCCCATGACGATTGGCGATCATGTGAAGAAAGGCACTCCGCTTATCGATATCACCATTCCTGAATGGGTTGAGGCACAAAGTGAGTTCCTGCTGTTATCCGGTACAGGCGGTACGTCAACCCAGATAAAAGGGGTTCTGGAGCGACTTCGTCTGGCTGGTATGCCGGAAGAGGATATTCAGAGACTGCGTTCTACCCGGAGCATTCAGACCCGTTTTACCATTAAAGCACCTATTGATGGTGTCATTACTGCATTTGACCTGCGCACCGGCATGAATATTTCGAAAGATAAAGTAGTGGCTCAGATTCAGGGGATGGACCCGGTCTGGATCAGCGCTGCAGTGCCAGAATCTATCGCATATCTGCTGAAAGATACGTCGCAGTTTGAAATTTCGGTACCGGCTTATCCGGATAAAACATTCCATGTCGAAAAATGGAATATTCTTCCCAGCGTGGATCAGACAACCCGTACGCTTCAGGTCCGTCTCCAGGTTTCTAATAAGGATGAGTTTCTCAAGCCGGGCATGAATGCCTATCTGAAACTGAATACCAAGAGCCAGGAGATGCTGCTGATACCAAGCCAGGCCGTTATCGATACCGGCAAAGAACAGCGCGTGATTACTGTTGATGATGAAGGCAAGTTTGTGCCGAAACAGATCCACGTTCTGCATGAATCACAGCAACAGTCCGGCATCGGTTCCGGCCTGAATGAAGGCGATACCGTGGTGGTCAGTGGCCTGTTCCTCATTGACTCTGAAGCCAATATTACGGGCGCACTGGAACGTATGCGCCACCCTGAAAAAACAGAAAGCAGTATGCCAGCAATGTCTGACCAGCCTGTAAATATGCATTCAGGGCACTGAGGAGACGACGATGATTGAATGGATTATCCGGCGCTCTGTCGCCAACCGTTTCCTGGTCATGATGGGGGCCCTGTTTCTCAGCATCTGGGGCACATGGACGATTATTAACACGCCTGTCGATGCCTTGCCTGACCTGTCAGATGTGCAGGTCATTATCAAAACCAGCTATCCCGGCCAGGCCCCGCAGATTGTAGAAAACCAGGTCACCTATCCACTTACCACCACCATGCTGTCCGTACCTGGCGCAAAAACCGTGCGTGGTTTTTCACAGTTCGGGGATTCGTATGTGTATGTCATTTTTGAAGACGGCACCGATCTGTACTGGGCCCGTTCCCGCGTGCTGGAATATCTGAATCAGGTTCAGGGAAAACTGCCTGCCGGTGTGAGTTCTGAAATCGGTCCTGATGCCACGGGTGTGGGCTGGATTTTTGAATATGCCCTTGTCGATCGCAACGGAAAACACGACCTTTCAGAACTGCGCTCTCTGCAGGACTGGTTCCTGAAATTTGAGCTGAAAACCATCCCGAACGTGGCTGAGGTCGCTTCGGTTGGCGGCGTGGTGAAACAGTACCAGATTCAGGTCAATCCGGTAAAACTGTCCCAGTACGGTATCAGCCTGCCCGAAGTGAAACAGGCACTTGAATCGTCTAACCAGGAGGCCGGTGGCTCATCCGTTGAAATGGCCGAAGCGGAGTATATGGTCCGTGCCAGCGGTTATCTTCAGAGCATTGATGATTTTAATAACATCGTCCTGAAAACAGGTGAGAACGGCGTGCCGGTTTATCTGCGGGATGTTGCCCGCGTGCAGACCGGGCCCGAAATGAGGCGTGGTATTGCCGAGCTGAACGGCCAGGGCGAAGTCGCTGGCGGCGTGGTGATCCTGCGGTCGGGTAAAAATGCACGCGACGTTATCACGGCAGTGAGGGATAAACTTGAGACGCTGAAGGCCAGCCTGCCGGAAGGCGTTGAAATCGTGACCACCTACGATCGCAGCCAGTTAATCGACCGGGCGATTGATAACCTCAGTTACAAGCTTCTTGAAGAGTTTATCGTTGTTGCTGTCGTTTGCGCACTGTTCCTCTGGCATGTCCGTTCTGCCCTGGTGGCGATTATTTCTCTGCCACTTGGCCTGTGTATCGCCTTTATCGTCATGCACTTCCAGGGACTGAACGCCAATATCATGTCGCTGGGAGGGATAGCGATTGCCGTCGGTGCGATGGTGGATGCCGCCATTGTGATGATTGAGAATGCGCATAAGCGGCTTGAGGAGTGGGATCATCAGCATCCGGGTGAGCAGATTGACAACGCCACCCGCTGGAAGGTGATTACCGACGCCTCCGTGGAAGTGGGACCCGCGTTGTTCATTAGCCTGCTGATCATCACCCTGTCCTTTATTCCTATCTTTACCCTGGAAGGGCAGGAAGGTCGTCTGTTTGGCCCGCTGGCATTCACGAAAACGTACTCCATGGCGGGCGCGGCCGCGCTGGCCATCATCGTCATTCCGATTCTGATGGGATTCTGGATCCGGGGGAAAATTCCTGCAGAGACCAGTAACCCCCTGAACCGGGTACTGATCAAAGCGTATCATCCATTGCTGTTGCGGGTTCTCCACTGGCCAAAAACAACCCTGCTGGTTGCGGCCTTGTCCATTTTCACGGTTATCTGGCCACTGAGTCAGGTGGGCGGTGAATTTCTGCCGAAGATTAACGAGGGCGATCTGCTGTATATGCCGTCGACCTTGCCTGGCGTCTCTCCGGCAGAAGCTGCAGCGCTCCTGCAGACAACAGACAAGTTAATCAAAAGCGTTCCTGAAGTGGCTTCTGTATTTGGCAAGACCGGTAAAGCAGAGACCGCAACGGATTCCGCGCCGCTCGAAATGGTGGAAACCACGATCCAGCTCAAACCTGAGGATCAGTGGCGTCCCGGCATGACAATTGACAAGATTATTGATGAACTCGACAGGACAGTCCGTTTACCGGGTCTGGCAAACCTCTGGGTGCCGCCTATCCGTAACCGTATTGATATGCTCTCAACCGGGATCAAAAGCCCGATAGGTATCAAAGTGTCCGGGACTGTTCTGTCCGATATCGACGCGACGGCGCAGAGTATCGAGGCGGTAGCCAAAACCGTGCCTGGCGTGGTGTCTGTCCTGGCTGAGCGACTTGAGGGCGGGCGCTACATCGATATCGATATCAACCGGGAGAAAGCTTCCCGGTACGGGATGACTGTGGGCGACGTCCAGCTGTTCGTCTCTTCAGCAATCGGTGGGGCTATGGTGGGTGAGACGGTTGAAGGCGTGGCCCGGTACCCTATTAACATTCGCTATCCGCAGGATTACCGTAACAGTCCGCAGGCGTTGAGAGAGATGCCAATCCTGACCCCAATGAAGCAGCAAATTACGCTGGGCGATGTTGCCGATATTAAGGTCGTTTCCGGACCAACCATGCTGAAAACCGAAAATGCCCGGCCAGCCAGCTGGATTTATGTTGATGCCCGCGGCAGGGACATGGTGTCGGTGGTGAACGATATTAAGACGGCCATCAGTGAGAAAGTGAAACTGAGACCGGGGACCAGTGTGGCATTCTCAGGACAGTTTGAATTACTCGAGCACGCCAATAAGAAATTAAAACTGATGGTACCGATGACGGTGATGATCATCTTCATCCTGTTGTATCTGGCATTCCGCCGGGTTGATGAAGCCCTGCTGATCCTGATGAGCCTGCCGTTCGCCCTGGTTGGCGGGATATGGTTCCTGTACTGGCAGGGCTTCCATATGTCAGTGGCGACCGGAACCGGGTTTATCGCCCTGGCCGGGGTGGCAGCAGAGTTTGGCGTGGTCATGCTGATGTATCTGCGTCATGCCATTGAAGCGCACCCGGAATTGTCCCGTAAAGAGACGTTCACACCGGAAGGCCTTGATGAAGCCCTCTATCATGGTGCCGTACTGCGTGTCCGGCCGAAAGCCATGACCGTGGCGGTGATCATTGCGGGTCTGCTGCCAATACTCTGGGGAACCGGTGCAGGTTCAGAAGTCATGAGCCGTATCGCGGCACCCATGATTGGTGGGATGATCACGGCTCCGCTGCTGTCCCTGTTCATTATTCCTGCCGCCTACAAATTAATCTGGCTGCGCAGACATAAAAAAAGCGTGTCCTGAACCTGAAAGGGCACCCCCTGTGGGTGTCCTTCTTTACTGATTCACCCTGACGTCAGGGTTTAAATCGATAATATACAGAGGTGAGTATGAAAAAAGTGGTTCTGATGGCGCTGGCTCTCGGCCTTTCACTGCCCGCGATGGCGAGTGAAAAAGTGATTGATATGTACAAATCTGAAAACTGTGGCTGTTGTTCCCTGTGGGGCAAAGCGATGGAAAAAGACGGGTTTGAAGTACGAACTCACGTCATGAATGATCAGGCGCTGTCAGCCCTGAAAGAAAAGCATGCTATTCCTGCAGGACTGCGAAGTTGTCATTCCGCGGTTGCCGGTAATTTGATCATTGAAGGCCATGTGCCTGCGACAACGATACATAAGGCAATGCAGTCTGGTTCGGGTATATACGGTCTCGCCACCCCCGGTATGCCAGCAGGAAGTCCTGGAATGGAGATGGGAGCCCGAAAAGAGGCTTACGATGTTATCGCATTCTCACCGGATGGAAGTAAAAAAGTCTTCCAGCGAATCGAATAGTCAGCGGAACGGCTGATAACGGGACGCCGGTAGCAGGCACTCCTGTGCCGGCGATATTCGTGGTAATCGCATCCATGACATACCCTGAAGACAGAAGATGCTTCGGTATGCATAAGGAGAGTTACTGTGAAAAATGACAATGCAGTGCAACACAACAACCAGACTGCTTCTGAGCAGACATTATCCCCGGACGAGGGCCACGTATTGCATAAGGTGAGAGATCCCGTGTGCGGGATGGCCATCCTGCCCGACAGGGCGCACAGCAGCATTCGATACCAGGACCATCAACTTTATTTCTGCTCCGCCAGCTGTGAGAGTAAATTTAAAGCCCATCCCGATCGTTATCTTACCGAAGATGCCAGTGAACATTCCCATCACCATCACCACGATCATCACGAAGTCAGCCCTGATCAGATAAAACAGCCTCACAACCAGGCGGAAAAAGAGAATTCTGAAGGTGTGTGGACATGTCCGATGCACCCGGAGATACGCCGCAGTGGTCCCGGAAGCTGTCCTGTCTGTGGAATGGCACTGGAGCCGCTCGTAGCTACGGCATCCACGGGGCCGAGTGATGAACTTCACGACATGACAAGACGCTTCTGGCTGGGGTTGTTGCTGGCGTTTCCGGTTCTGGTACTCGAAATGGGATCTCATCTGTTTCCCGACTTGAGGAATACAGTACCGCCACAGTACAACACATGGCTGCAGTTGCTTCTGGCCTCCCCTGTCGTGTTGTGGTGTGGCTGGCCATTCTTCGCCCGGGCCGGAATGTCGTTACGTAACCGCTCCCTGAATATGTTTACCCTTGTTGCAATGGGGACCGGCGTAGCCTGGGTTTACAGCGTCATTGCAACCGTCTTCCCCTCCTGGTTTCCTGCATCGTTCAGAAACATGGATGGCCTGGTGGCCGTTTATTTTGAAGCCGCAGCAGTTATTACGGTGCTTGTTCTGCTGGGACAGGTTCTTGAGCTGCGGGCACGGGAACAAACCTCAGGCGCCATTACTGCGCTTCTGAACCTTGCCCCCAAAACCGCCAGACGGCTGGATCATGACGGTCATGAAACGGATATTAATGCGGAAGATGTCCTGCCTGGCGATAAGCTCCGCATCAGACCTGGAGAGAGTATTCCGGTCGACGGTATCGTGATCGAAGGCAAAACAACCGTTGATGAATCGATGGTGACCGGGGAATCTATGCCGGTTACCAAAACGAAGGGTGACCCTGTCATTGGGGGGACGATTAATCAGACAGGTAGTCTTATCATCCGTGCAGAGAAAGTCGGTGATGAAACGATGCTCTCACGAATTGTTCAGATGGTCGCTGATGCACAGCGTTCGCGTGCCCCCATCCAGAGAATGGCAGACAGCGTTTCAGGCTGGTTTGTTCCTCTGGTGATACTTATCGCGGTTGTTGCTTTCGTGATCTGGTCTGTCTGGGGGCCCGAGCCCAGGATGGCGCACGGTCTCATTGCGGCTGTGTCGGTCCTGATTATTGCCTGTCCCTGCGCGCTGGGACTGGCCACGCCGATGTCGATAATGGTGGGGGTGGGCAAAGGCGCCCAGGCCGGGGTGTTAATCAAGAATGCCGAAGCCCTTGAGCGTCTTGAAAAAGTGGACACGCTGGTTGTCGACAAAACAGGCACGCTCACGGAAGGTTCGCCTACGGTGACAGGGATTATCAGTCTCAGTCCGGGTGGGGAAATATCTCTTTTACGTGTAACAGCTGCAGTGGAAAAAGGTTCGCAGCATCCGTTGGGTATGGCTGTTGTCAGAGCCGCGCATGAAAAGGGGATCGTGATACCTGCCGTCAGTAATTTCAATGCCCCGTCGGGGAAAGGTGTCTCAGGCGATGTCGAAGGTCAACGGGTTGTTATTGGTAATGAACTGGCTATGCAGGAAAACAGTATCGTTATTGATAATCAAAAGGCCGTTGCGGATACGTTGCGGATGGAAGGCGCTACCGTTATCTATGTGGCCACAGACGGGAACCTTGCAGGCCTGATAGCTATCTCGGATCCCGTGAAAGCAACCACGCCGGATGCGCTTAAAGCTTTGCGTCAGGCGGGGATCCGCATTGTTATGCTCACCGGGGATAACCAGCTTACTGCTGAAGCAGTCGCACGGAAACTGGGAATAGATGAGGTTGAAGCCGGGATTCTGCCGGATGGCAAAAAAGCAGTGATAACCCGACTGAAAGAGTCTGGCCATGTGGTTGCGATGGCCGGAGACGGTGTGAATGATGCCCCGGCGCTGGCAGCGGCTGACGTGGGAATAGCCATGGGAACGGGTACAGATGTGGCAATTGAAAGTGCCGGAGTCACCCTTCTCAAAGGCGACTTGATGATACTGAACAGGGCCCGTCATCTGTCAGAAATCACCATGAAAAATATCCGACAGAATCTGTTTTTTGCATTTATCTACAACGCACTTGGCGTGCCTGTGGCTGCAGGCCTGCTTTATCCTGTGTATGGAATACTGCTGTCGCCAGTTATTGCGGCGGCGGCCATGGCTCTTTCCTCCGTCAGCGTCATTGTGAATGCGTTGCGTCTGAAAAGTGTCAGGCTCGGGAAATAACACTGAGTGAAGGGGCTGTTACGAACAGAAGGAGTCCAGTATGAAAAGTACCACCTATGCGCTTATTGCTGTCGCCGCGATCGCGGCATTTGCCCTCCTGCGCGAACACTGGTCACATGTGGCAGGTTACTGGCCATATCTGTTATTGCTGGTCTGCCCGCTAATGCATCTTTTCCACGGCCACGGAGGGCATGGAGATCATCAACATCAAGGAAGTGAAAACGATAAAAAAAATTAATCCGGCAGACGGGGCCGCGTCGCGGTCCCGTTATCAGTCCAGGTATCGTTCGTAGTCTCTGGCATGCGCAAAGGCATGCTGTTCAAGTTTGTTATCAGCGGGTGCCGCTGCCCGGAACGCCAGAGAGTTAACAGGGTTGTTATTGATGACCAGCTCGTAATGCAGATGAGGACCGGATGAACGTCCGCTGTTACCGGATAACGCAATAGCGCCTCCCCGGGTAACCCTGGCCCCTTTAGTAACGAGTATTTTATTGAGGTGGAGATAGCGAGTTTTAACACCGGCTTTTCCCGTTACTTCAACAAAATATCCCATGGTACTGTTGTATTCGGCCCGGGTGATTTTTCCGTCGATGACGCTGACTATTTTCGTGTTCATGGGCATGGAATAATCAATGCCATTATGGGGACTCACTTTTCCCGATACCGGGTTAAGTCTTGCAGGATTGAAAGGCGAACTGAGTCTTGCTGTGGCCGGTAACGGATAATCGAGACTGCCTTTCCCGGAAGTATCGGAAAGGTTATAGAACTTTTTATCTGATATACGATACGCCGTGTAATTAAATGAACCGGACGTAAATTTATAGGCCACGACACGTGATTTTCCCGCTTTCTTTTGCAGTACGAGTTTTAATGATTCATTTTTTTTCAAATGCCGCAGATTAAACCGGGAAGGCAAGGAGCGCTGAAGAGTAGCGATCTCGTTCGATTCCAGCCCCGAGCGGGTGGCTGAAAGGTAGGCATTTTCTTTTACGACATCGGTAGAATACATTTACTGGAATTCGCCGTTAGCATGAACACTGCGGCGTATGCTAGGGGTTTTCAGGAGGCGTGTCATCTGTCAGTTAATCGGGAGCACCGTTGATGGTCGTCATTTTTGTAACATATCTTGTTTCCCGTTTGCTCCTGAAGCTCTGGGAACTGTATGACCAGCCCGACGGTGATGATTAACGGGACTGAAACAGGTTACGGCAGAGCAATATGGGGCTCATGTCCTGCTACGTAACCCGTCAGTAAAGCCCTGCTGCGCACCTGACGCTAAGCACTAACCCGCCTGCAGTTACCTGGTCGAATACAGCCCGCGAAGCTTTCTTGCCTGCGTCTGATGTGCTTCCGCACCGGCATTATTGACCTGCTCATGCACGAGAGCGGCTTTTTCTCCGGCATTCAGTTCGTTAAAAGAAGAAGACGAGGTCTTTGAATTTGCATCACTGCCGGACAGCATTTTTTTATGTTCCTCAATCATTTTCTGATGCGCATAGGACGCGCTGTTGTTCATAAATGAATGAGCAACAATGGCCCTTTCATGTTCATTCATTTCAGAGAATGAGGGCGTGTTGTTTTTATTAACCCTGTCCGGTAAGTTTTCATGCGTCGAGGAGTTCACATGACTGACGGCTGAGGCATTATTAACAAATCGATGTGCTTCATGGGCAATATCACTGGACTGAGCAAAAGCTGCCCCACAAAATAAAGCTGTAAACGCAGTGGTCGTGATTAATATATTCATGTGTAATTACCTTCTGAGGTACATAAAAGATGTCCTTATGATCATATATAAAAATAATCAACCTGTGGGGAAGATGACGTAAATGTAATACAGCCACGTACATTACACGATTGTAATGAATTTGTTTCTTAAGGTGTGCTAGATTCATTTCATTGTAAGTGGATGAACCAGTAATTTAATTTAAATCGGTTCTCGAATTCTGTCAGTAACCATACTTTAAATAAGGGAATGCGCATGCTGTTGAAAACGTCTCGACGAACTTTCCTGAAGGGGTTAACCCTCTCTGGCGTAGCCGGAAGTCTTGGCGTATGGAGTTTCAATGCGCGTTCCAGTCTGAGCCTGCCAGTTGCCGCGTCCCTGCAGGGTACTCAGTTTGACCTGACCATTGGTGAAACGGCCGTCAATATCACGGGCAGTGAGCGTCAGGCCAAAACAATCAATGGAGGCCTGCCGGGGCCCGTTCTTCGCTGGAAAGAAGGTGACACCATTACCCTGAAGGTCAAAAACCGTCTTAATGAACAGACGTCCATTCACTGGCACGGCATTATTCTTCCGGCCAATATGGATGGTGTTCCGGGGCTGAGTTTTATGGGCATAGAGCCTGATGATACCTACGTTTACACCTTTAAGGTTAAGCAGAACGGGACTTACTGGTACCACAGCCATTCCGGTCTGCAGGAACAGGAGGGGGTATACGGTGCCATTATCATCGATGCCAGGGAGCCAGAACCGTTTGCTTACGATCGTGAGCATGTGGTCATGTTGTCTGACTGGACCGATGAAAATCCTCACAGCCTGCTGAAAAAATTAAAAAAACAGTCGGATTACTACAATTTCAATAAACCAACCGTTGGCTCTTTTTTCCGCGACGTGAATACCAGGGGGCTGTCAGCCACCATTGCCGATCGGAAAATGTGGGCTGAAATGAAAATGAATCCGACTGATCTCGCGGATGTCAGTGGCTACACCTACACCTATCTCATGAACGGGCAGGCCCCGCTGAAAAACTGGACCGGACTGTTCCGTCCCGGTGAAAAGATACGCTTACGGTTTATCAACGGCTCGGCAATGACCTATTTCGATATCCGTATCCCCGGGCTGAAAATGACGGTCGTGGCTGCAGATGGCCAGTATGTAAACCCGGTTACCGTTGACGAATTCAGGATTGCCGTTGCCGAAACCTATGATGTCATTGTGGAGCCTCAGGGTGAGGCCTATACCATCTTCGCACAATCCATGGACAGGACCGGTTACGCTCGAGGGACACTGGCCACGAGAGAGGGGTTAAGTGCTGCCGTTCCCCCCCTCGATCCCCGTCCTCTGTTGACCATGGAAGATATGGGTATGGGGGGAATGGGACATGATATGGCAGGAATGGACCACAGCCAGATGGGAGGCATGGATAACAGCGGAGAGATGATGTCTATGGACGGTGCTGACCTTCCGGATAGCGGGACATCCTCCGCGCCCATGGATCACAGCAGCATGGCCGGTATGGATCATTCCCGGATGGCCGGAATGCCGGGTATGCAAAGTCATCCTGCGTCAGAAACGGATAACCCACTGGTTGATATGCAGGCGATGAGCGTCTCTCCGAAGTTAAATGATCCGGGTATTGGTCTTCGAAATAACGGAAGAAAGGTTCTCACGTACGCGGATTTGAAAAGCCGCTTTGAGGATCCTGACGGACGTGAACCTGGCCGTACCATAGAACTGCATTTAACCGGCCACATGGAAAAGTTTGCCTGGTCATTTAACGGAATCAAGTTTTCAGATGCCGCACCGGTGCTGCTGAAATACGGTGAGCGGCTCAGGATCACGCTGATCAACGATACCATGATGACTCACCCCATTCACCTGCATGGTATGTGGAGCGATCTGGAAGATGAAAACGGTAATTTCATGGTTCGTAAACACACAATAGATGTTCCCCCTGGTACAAAACGCAGTTACAGAGTGACAGCAGATGCGCTTGGCCGCTGGGCGTATCACTGCCATTTGCTCTATCACATGGAAATGGGAATGTTTCGTGAAGTCCGGGTGGAGGAATGATGCGAATGAAGAGAAATTTGAAGGCCATACCTGTTCTGGTCGCCGGTTTGTTTACCTCACAGCTTTCTATTGCGGCGGGCTCCGTCTCTGCAGATCCCCACGCCGGGCACGACATGTCTGCCATGCAGATGCCAGCAGATGAGAATTTCACTGAGATGACGTCAATGGAGCCCATTGTAACTGAGAGCAGAACGCCAATTCCGCCTGTTACCGATGCCGACCGGAAGGCTGCATTCGGCAATTTACAGGGGCATGCGATTCACGACAGTGCGATTAATTATCTGGTTCTGCTGGATCAACTGGAATGGCAACGGTCGGATAACACCAACAATTTCAGCTGGAGTGTTAACAGCTGGATTGGAGGCGACACAGATCGGATTTGGCTAAAGAGTGAAGGTGAACGAAGCAATGGGGAAACGGAGGCGGCTGAAGCGCAGTTACTCTGGGGACATGCGGTTGGCCCATGGTGGGATTTGGTTGCGGGTGTCAGGCAGGATTTCAGACCTGCTTCTGCCCGGACCTGGGCTGCTGTCGGTTTTCAGGGGCTGGCACTCTATAATTTTGAGTCTGAAATTACGGGTTTTGTCAGTAATGGCGGAAAAGCAGCCCTTCGTCTGGGAGGAGAATACGACGTTTTACTGACTAACCGGCTCATACTCCAGCCATCCTATGAGGTGAATTTCTACAGTCAGGATGATGAATCGCGGGGTCGCGGCAGGGGACTGACTGACACAGAGCTGGGGCTCCGGCTGCGCTATGAAATACGCCGTGAGTTTGCACCCTATATAGGCGTTTCCTGGAATCAACTTTACGGGAAAACATCCGATATGGCGAAAAGAGAAGGTGAGAAAGACCATCAGGTAGTATTCCTGGCGGGAGCCAGAATCTGGTTTTAACGCACTGATATAAAACACTCAACTAAACAGGTAAATAAAATGTCGATTTTAAATAAAGCCATTCTTACAGGTGGCCTCGTTATGGGCGTTGCTTTCTCTGCTATGGCCCATCCGGAATTAAAAAGCTCTGTGCCACAGGCTGATTCAGCCGTAGCGGCCCCGGAAAAGATTCAGCTTAATTTCTCGGAAAATCTGACCGTGAAATTCTCAGGTGCAAAATTAACGATGACGGGTATGAAAGGCATGTCATCACATTCTCCGATGCCGGTCGCGGCAAAAGTGGCGCCAGGCGCTGACCCTAAATCGATGGTCATTATTCCGCGAGAGCCTTTACCCGCTGGCACTTATCGTGTTGACTGGCGCGCGGTTTCTTCAGATACGCACCCTATTACCGGTAATTACACCTTTACAGTGAAGTAATATTATGAACGACCTGATTATGATTGTTATTCGTTTTCTTCTTTATCTGGATTTGATGGTAATATTTGGATTGCCATTTTTTCAGATATATGGAATAAGCGGTGTCAGACATGAAACCTATAACCTGACTAATTTCAGGTCGTTTATAACTTTTGCTGTTGTTACAGGCATCATTCTTACTGGCATTAATATGCTCCTGGTATCTAATGCCATGAGTGGAGTAACTGACCTCAGAGAATTATCCATCCATGTTATCGAGATGGTGATAGAAGAAACTGATGTGGGTATTAGCTGGATTGTCAGGCTCTGTGCCCTGTTTACCACACTCGGTGCTTTGTTCCTTTACACTAATAAGAGAGTATTGTCCTGCCTGCTGATGACGATGAGTGGGGGCGTGGCGCTGGCTACACTTGCCTGGGGAGGACACGCCGTTATGCATGACGGTCTGCATTACTATCTCCATTTACTGAGCGATCTGACCCATCTCGGCGCTGCAGGTGCCTGGACAGGTGCTCTGGTTGCATTTGCTATCCTGCTGATGCGCAGAAACGAGCATAATGCACAGAGCGTCATTGTGATATCTGACTCCCTGGCAAAATTTGCCACGGCAGGAACGGTGATTGTTGTAGCCCTGATCCTGAGTGCGCTGGTCAACTATCTGTATATTGCTGAGGGTAACTTAACTCCCTTATTCAACAGTTCCTGGGGGAGGATATTGCTTGCCAAGACGGCTCTGTTTGTTCTGATGCTTCTTCTGGCTGCAGCAAACCGGTTTCACCTGGGTCCCCGGCTTGAAGTTATGGTCAGGGAAGGGAATTATGATCGCAGCGTTGCCCTGATGCGAAACAGCATCCTGACAGAATTCGTTGTTGCGATTATCATTCTGGGCGCCGTAGCGTGGCTTGGAATGCTTGCTCCGTCTCAGATCAGCTAGGGGACAGCCAAAGCTCATGCGTGAGATTTTTACTTTCATATCAGCGAGTTGACCATGCAGCGTATTTTAATCGTTGAAGACGAACAAAAAACAGGTCGTTACCTGCAGCAGGGACTGGTTGAGGAAGGCTATCAGGCCGATCTCTTTAATAATGGCCGCGATGGTCTCGGGGCCGCGTCGAAGGGACAGTATGATTTGATAATACTGGACGTGATGCTGCCTTTCCTCGACGGGTGGCAAATCATCAGCGCACTGAGGGAGTCCGGGCACGAAGAACCGGTCCTGTTTTTAACCGCAAAGGACAACGTGCGGGACAAAGTGAAAGGACTGGAGCTTGGCGCAGATGACTACCTGATTAAGCCCTTTGATTTTACGGAGCTGGTTGCACGTGTAAGAACCCTACTGCGCCGGGCACGCTCGCAGGCCGCAACAGTCTGCACCATCGCCGATATGACCGTTGATATGGTGCGCCGGACCGTGATCCGTTCGGGGAAGAAGATCCATCTCACCGGTAAAGAATACGTTCTGCTTGAGTTGCTGCTGCAACGCACCGGAGAAGTGTTACCCAGGAGTCTTATCTCGTCCCTGGTCTGGAACATGAATTTTGACAGTGATACGAATGTGATTGATGTCGCCGTGAGACGTCTGAGAAGTAAAATTGATGATGACTTTGAGCCAAAACTGATCCATACCGTTCGCGGTGCCGGATATGTCCTGGAGATCAGAGAAGAGTGAGGTTCAAAATTTCCCTGACCACACGCCTGAGCCTGATTTTTTCTGCGGTGATGCTTACGGTATGGTGGTTATCAAGTTTTATCCTGATTAGCACCCTGAATGGCTATTTCGATAATCAGGACCGCGATTTTCTGACAGGTAAACTTCAGCTCACCGAAGAGTTTCTTAAAACAGAGACGTTCAGGAACAAAACGGATATTAAGTCATTATCAGAAAAAATAAACGATGCGATGGTGGGGCACAATGGCTTATTCATTTCTATAAAAAACATGGAAAATGAAAAAATTGTTGAACTCTATGCCAAAAATTCTGTTGTTCCAGCGGTCCTGCTTAATAAGTCGGGTGATATTCTCGACTATATGATCCAGACGGAAGAAAATAACACCGTGTACCGCAGTATCTCGCGGCGGGTTGCCGTGACGCCGGAACAGGGTAAAAGCAAACATGTCATCATTACGGTTGCCACGGATACTGGGTATCACACCCTGTTTATGGACAAACTCAGTACCTGGCTGTTCTGGTTCAATATCGGTCTGGTCTTTATTTCTGTTTTTCTGGGCTGGCTGACCACACGTATTGGTCTGAAACCGCTACGGGAAATGACCAGTCTGGCTTCCTCCATGACCGTACACAGCCTGGATCAGCGTCTAAATCCCGATCTGGCTCCGCCGGAAATCTCTGAGACCATGCAGGAGTTCAATAATATGTTTGATCGCCTGGAGGGGGCATTCCGGAAACTGTCAGATTTCTCGTCTGACATCGCGCATGAGCTGCGCACACCAGTCAGTAATCTGATGATGCAGACGCAGTTTGCACTGGCTAAGGAAAGGGATGTTTCGCATTACCGCGAAATTTTATTCGCTAACCTGGAAGAACTGAAAAGGTTGTCACGAATGACCAGTGACATGCTTTTTCTGGCACGTTCAGAGCATGGTCTGCTGCGGCTGGATAAACATGATGTGGATCTGGCAGCCGAACTGAATGAATTACGTGAGTTGTTCGAGCCCCTGGCAGACGAAACAGGAAAGACAATCACGGTTGAAGGAGAGGGCGTTGTTGCCGGAGACAGCGATATGCTCCGACGTGCTTTCAGTAACCTGCTTTCCAATGCAATCAAGTATTCTCCCGATAACACCTGTACAGCGATACACCTTGAGCGTGACAGTGACTGTGTGAACGTGATGATTACGAATACGATGTCCGGCCAGGTTCCCGCTAATCTGGAACGTTTGTTTGACCGGTTCTATCGCGCAGACTCATCAAGGTTCTACAACACGGAAGGCGCGGGGCTGGGATTATCAATTACAAGGTCGATCATTCATGCTCACGGCGGCGAGCTGTCAGCAGAACAGCAGGGGCGGGAAATTGTGTTCAGTGTGCGTCTGTTAATGGATTAATACCGTTATTCAGGAGAAACCCGGAAGGTGACAAAAATGTCATCGTTCAGTCACGCGATAAACAGAGGCGGTTTTTTATAATCAGCCATAAATCAGGACAGCGTGATAATTCAATCGCCCGGTTCCTGGCGTGATGATCAACCAGCCCTGAGATCAAATGCTTTCTCTGTTATAAGCATTGATTGTTCGGGTATGAAAACACCGGAGACCCAACCATGAAAAAGATCCTTGTATCCTTTATTGCCATGATGGCTGTCGCTTCATCTGCCTGGGCTGCAGAGACAATGAACATGCATGACCAGGTAAATAATGCCCAGGCGCCTGCCCATCAGATGCAATCATCCGCTGAAAAAAGTGCAGTTCAGGGGGAGAGCATGAAAATGATGGATATGAGCGGTCACGATCAGGCCGCAATGTCCCATGAAATGATGCAAAACGGCAATTCTGCCGCCCATCAGGACATGGCTGAAATGCATAAAAAAATGATGAAAGCCAAACCTGAGAACACCCAAGAAACTGCTAAGCCATTTTCCGAAATGAGCGAGCATGAGAAAGCCGCTGTTGTGCATGAGAAGGCGAATAATGGCCAGTCTTCCGTTATTCATCAGCAACAGGCGGAAAAGCATCGCAGCCAGATCACCCAGAATTAACCCGCAGCTCCACTTGTCAGACCCTCATTTGACGCCGAAGTCACTGGCTTACGCTCCCGTCCGGGAGCGTTTTTTTTCCCATATATCAAACTTTAACTCTGAAGAGGTGGAAGTATCTGACCAACACTGTCACGTAACGCCAGATAACTACAAAAACACCTTTTTCCTCCTGTAAATTGCAGTTCCTGCAAGAACATCAAGGCATAATGTTGGAACAGCGTGTGATACACACTTAGCATCATGTTTTGTATGTGTTTTTTTAAAACTTTACAACTTTAAAGTCTTTTTCAGGTTAAAGGATACAACTTTAATGTCTCTACACAATTGCAGCGAAGTCGTCCTGACCTGTTACCTAAAGATGAAAATTATTAGAGCCGCATTAAAAATGAGCTAATTTTGATAGTGGCTATCTTGTGATTATTTTCTAATGAGCCCGTGAACTGAAACCCTCCAGGCTTAATATAAGGTGGAAGGAAAGGTGATTGAAAACTCACCCAGTGGCCAGATCTTTATAAAATATGAACAGGTTGAAAAAAACAGTAACTTTGTTGTTTTTTATCCTTAACCACTATGCATTAATGCTGCGTTATTTCATGATGCCTAAGAAAAACCAGCGTTACGCAAATGGTCAACGCTGGTTTTATCCGGTACGTTGCAATTATTTTTTAGCAGAACCTGCTTCTAATATTGAAACGATTGAGAACAACGTAAAGCATACCGCTCCTAAACCGACCAAAACCCGCGAAGGAATAAAATATCCCATGTCGGTCTGCGCCATTTCCGCAAGAAACGATGCCAGGAAAAGGCAAAACAGGCAGGTGAAGACGGGAATCATCGGTATTCTGTTGGCTAACGAACAGGTACGTCTCCATACCAGTGCCAGTAGCCAGACTTTTGAGAATATGCTGTAACAGATCATTCCGAGGCAAATAAGAATAATGCCGGGAGCCAGTCGGGCGCTTGCATCGGAACTGACTAAGACGTATATCCCCTGCAGTACCGTGATTGAGCCGAGAAAAATAACCCAATAACACCACAGCCAGTGTTCTTTAGTTGAAAACGTATTACGTGTTTGATGGACAATTGTGGCAACAAGGCCAATTAGACAGGCACAGATTGCGGTTAACCCAAGCAATACGTGACCCGCGACATAATGCGGAGTTATGTCAGCACTACGTAACAGCGTAATAGACCAAATGAAACCGAGCAGGGTGAGTAAAACGGGAACGGCAATGAGGCAATTACCGATTAATGAAGAATAAGCCTGTACCGGCGTTCCATCGCTCTTGCTCCCCGCTGCATTTTTGGGAATGAGCAGAAAGTGACCGGATGACGCTGCCACCGTCGATACACAGGCGGCAATCATACCAACGCCGAAAATAACATGGCCGGCGACAAACTCGTCTGCCATCACATCATTGCCTGCTAACAGTGCCCAACCCCATATCATGGTGATAATTGACCCCGCATAGCCAATAATGGGGAACAATGTATTGTAAAACGTATTAACGCCGCGCGTGAGCTGCGAAATGATAATAAATGCGGTAGTGAATAATGCCAGGCATATGGCTGCCAGAGAAATCAGCACATGACCCGCAACGAAATACTCACTTTGCCCAGAACTTTCCAGCACAAAGCCACCTAACGCGATACAAATTAAGCCCATAATTAAAGGGATTAATTTGAAAAGCCACCCGATATATATGTTCACTTTAAACTCCTCAGGTATCCCTGCTAATATTGAAATGTGCATTAATGATAATTTCAGCCTGTTAATATAATGACGAGATATCATTAAAGACAAATGCATAGCATAACTATAGCGGGATTTACTTTGCAGAGCGCTACTTTTCAGCGTTCAAAAGGCCATGGTAAATAAATATTTATCCTAAGATTAATTCTTACAATTATCTTCCAGCGAGGGATTCTTTTTCATTATTTGGTAAAAGACCGGATGGTATCGGTGCTTAAAATCAGCGAACATATAAGTATTATTGTTTTATATCGTCGAAAATATGTCTTTCAGACATGTATTATTTATTTTGTTACTAACAAGTCAAAAATATCGCAGGTTATTTATGAAAGCAATTGACAATATATTTAAGTACGTCCCTTCAAACCATAAAGATAAGCATTCAGATAAAGTTAATAATCATCAACACCATAGCAAGGTTGATAAAACACATCGTTCAAAGATAGTTGAAATTGATAAACTGGATAATGATTCGCAAATAGATAACGATTTTGGCATGCATATCATCTATTTCCTGCAACATGGTCACTGGAGGGTAAATGATCGTAGTCATCAGATGGAGAAAGTATGGTTTTACAATAGTGAACCTTCTATAGATATTCAAGAATATAATAGATTCGCCGACAATACTACTGACACGTTTATCTTTACAATTATACCAGACAATAACCATGTGTTAAAATTATCGTCTCCCATTACCGTTACTGTTGAGTGTAAGGGCGGTTATTATTTTATTAATTCCTCTGGAGATAAATCAGACATAACTTATAAAGTTAATGGGCTTTCTATCATACCTGAAAATTTCTTTACTCTTCTTAGCGGTAATTTTAAAGCTGACTGGCGTTGGGATGTCTCTAAAGAGACGTTTCCTAAGGATAAGTTTGCTGGCTATGTTAAATCTGTGTTTTCTAAAATAGACTTTTATAAACAATGTGGTGTGATTAACCCACAAAATGCCAACACGGCTTATTTTGGCGATACAGATGGAAGAGTAGGCGCTGTACTTTATGCATTGCTCGTTTCAGGGCATATAGGCATCAGGGAAAAGGGTTGGAGTTTATTATGTGAATTATTAAATCACGAGAACATGGCTTCATCTGCATACAAGCATAAAAATAATAAAGTGCTCTACGAGTTATTAAATACGAGAGACATGATATTGAATGAGTTGCACAAACATGTTTTTTTAAAGGACGATGCGATAACCCCTTGTATCTTCCTTGGGGATCATACAGGCGATAGATTTAGTACTATTTTTGGTGATAAATATATCCTTACTTTGCTAAATTCTATGCGAAATATGGAGAGTAATAAAGATAGCCGTATTAATAAAAATGTCGTCGTTCTGGCTGGAAATCATGAAATCAATTTTAATGGTAACTATACTGCACGACTAGCAAATCATAATTAAAACGCTCGATGTTTGTCATTATGACTCAGAAAGGAAAGTTTTAACCAGTCATCACGGAATAATAAGAGATGAAGAAAATGCATGTTATTGCCTCGGTGCTTTGCAGGTTCCATTTAAACAGATGAAAAATCCTACTGATCCTGAGGAATTAGCAAATATATTTAATAAAAAACATTCATTTCTAAAAAAAATCAAAATAATATTTATCTCTTATTCTCCCTCTCCAACTCTATATACAACTATCTTCTCCCTCTCTGCCTCTCCGTCCGATACATCACTGCAATCAATCTCGTGAACAAATGTCACATTATATTCCTGTGACAGGCACATAAGATACTCATCTGACGGATAATAACACATAATAAGAGCTGTCTATAATATTCGCCAGCACGCTCTTGAATATCTCAATAGAAAATGGATTGAAAAAGAAAAATCTGTCCACATTATCTGCAATCTTAAAACCAACTGCATCTTCACATAGGAATTGTACTCTGTTACCTGACACCGCGTCCGCTTTATTGGCTAACGTCCGGTTGTAAATCCGCTCGTCATACTCTATACCAATAGAATGACATTTTGTCTGATATGCCATAAAAATGCTTACTCTGCCTTTTCCACAGCCATAATCCAACAATGTATTATTTTTACCTATAAATCCTGTATTAGCCAGTCTTTCCAATACTTCGTATGAGGTTGGTTCATATGGATACCTGAATGTATCTGACCTTGTGTCATCACGTCCAGTTGTCTTTATTCTTAAGAGCTTTTCCCATTCTTTTTCTTTCATTATTAATATCCTCTTACGTCAAAATTTCTATAAAATGTATATTTCGTGTATACATATTCATACTAAGTTATATCTATTTATATTAATTGGCTAAGCATCCAAATCATCTGTATTAAGATAATAACATTTCATTCTTATAAAAAATA
>ERZ791603.498-NODE-498-length-35260-cov-10.959750_pt1 | contig 35260 bp, 30 predicted proteins | sample MGYA00509966_ERZ791603 | MGnify/ENA primary metagenome ERZ791603 (study PRJEB30046, sample SAMN00791931) | human gut metagenome | study: EMG produced TPA metagenomics assembly of the A metagenome-wide association study of gut microbiota in type 2...
TACCGCGGCACGGTGGTGCGGGGCAGGTATTCCTTTATGAAGCCGCTCTTCACGTCGTCAATGAAGGACGCGGTATACGGCAGCGCGGCGAGTATGGGCAAGGCCAGCGCCATGGCCTCCGACGACAGCGCGCCCATAATAAGGTCGCTGTGGAAGCCGGGGGAAAGCAGCTCCTCCGCGCGGAACCCCGCCAGTATGCCCTGAACGGAGGAAAAAAGGAGGATGATGGCGGTTCCGACCGTGCTGATGACAAACCCACGGCTGAATATGGCCTGCCGCAGGCCGGCGCAAATGGCTTTTTTCATGTTTTCCTCCCTCCTTTCCGCCATTTTGGGTAATAGGAAAGCAGGTATGGCGTCTTCCCATGCGGTCATGCCTGCTGTTGATATCAGTTGTATTAATCTAACTGTTAATATCCCATCTCAAGATCAATTACGCTACCATCAATCGCATTGATTGCCATTATAACAGCAGGTGGACCAAGAACGCTTGAACCCACGTTGCCGATCATATCATAGGTATAGACTGTTCCGCTTGTATACATTGTCCTTTGCGTTAAGTGACCATAGAATACCCATGCGGGGACAAGCAAGCCCTCCTTTCCGATCACATTATGCTCTTTTATTCGAACCAACTCAAGCGCAACAGAAGAAACATCGCAATCAAGTTCTATCGGGTCGGTATATATTTCGAGACGGGGTTCCAGCCTGGTTATCAACATTTTTTCGAAAATGGGCGTTACCTGTTCCAGTGTCAGCAGCTGTGCATCTGGAGTAACCGTCTCAACTACCTGAACAGGTTCTATCCACTTTATTGCATCAATACCATTTTCACTCACAATAAATGAAACAAACTCATACCCCCAAGGCCTTGCATACAAATCTTGCGTTCCATAGTAATCTCGCGTGCAAGCAAACGTAGGGACACCGTCTACCACTTGACGGTAATAGAGTTTGACTGCATACTGGTCATCAGTTTTTTTAATTAAAGTGATTTCACTGATCTCATAGAAGTCCTCCATTTCCACAGCAGAAAAAAAACGCTCGCACAGCATTTTTGCATCTTCTAATCCAACCAAAAGCTTTTCGGTGGTGTGATCTGAAAGACTTCCTTGGGTAATCGTCAATTCATCTTGTCCCTCATACTGCCACTCCGCATCTTTAATGAATCGCATTTTAGAGGTTGTTCCGAGTGCATCATCATAATCCAGACTACTAGGAAGCACATCATAGGACACAACGGAGAATTGACGATCTAAAGTTGCCGAATCCATGCAGGCCAGTTCATAGTAGGAATATTTCCCGTTGTCCACCAGTTTCATTGTGCCATCCGCTACTGTTTCGGGGATGTTTTCACCTGTTTCCGGTGCATCTTTAAGCATTTCTTCAGTAACTTCTATGAGTCTTTGCCAATCAGCTTCAGAATACTCATCTGAATTGTATGTTCCGTCTGCTAATTGCTTTTTCAATTCAATCAACCGTTTTTCCAAATCTGCTTTAGTAGCTACTTTGCCAGAAGTAACATTATTGGGACGATTATTCGGATCGGGAAACAAGAAGCAAAAGGCTTTTTTGGCAAACTCCTGCGAAAATCCAGTTGCAACAATCCGGAAAATGGGCATAGCTTCTGCTCCGGGCAATACTACAAATGCATCTGCATGAATCTGCAGTTTTCCGTTTTGAGACATGTAATTAAACTGATAATTATTCTCCAGTGCAAGCATATCCGATAAAGAAACTCCATTATCTTTTTTTCCTGCTTGCTCAATTAGCCGTTCGGAATCCTTTTCAACCAGAATTGGATTCTCCGGCGTGGGCTGGCAGGCGGCAACGCCCGCCGCCACAGCCATGCAAAGCAGAATCGCTATATATTTTTTCATAATTGCCTCCTCAGTAGCCCCTTGCCAAATCGATTATGCTGCCGTCTACCGCATTAACTGACACAAACGGCGTATCTTTTTTTAGCGCTATTTCAAGGCCGTCCTTGCTGCGACCGATCTGAACCCCGTAAAAATTCCATACCGGCACGAGCAAACCATTGTCAATGTTGTTCTTTTCAATGATTCGCTGCAATGACAGCGTTACCTTTGTGACCACAAATTCAAGCTGACTGAGGCCGGAATTGATATCGGCGGAATCAAATAGTTGCTCATTCTCATACAGAATCATTTTCTTGAATATCGAACTTATGTCAGAGAACGGCAGCATGCTGCTGTTCTTTGCCATTACATTTGTTACTTTGTATGGCGAATTCCATGAAAAGCTCCCGATGCCTTCCGGCATGACAGACAAAACAATATCCTCATGTACCCATTGAGGCCCCCACGCTTCATCTGTTACAAACGTGGACGGCACATCGTGCGTGACCAGTACTCCGCTGATATTTCTGCAATAATTCAGCGTGTAATATATGCGAACATCACCCTGAGCATTGAGCGCGCAGGATTGCAGGGATTCCTTGTAGATTTCATCAAAGTTCAGGGCTTCCTGTTTTGTCAGCTGATTCTTGTTTGCAAATGCGCTTACCTGCGCAGCTTCAGTAGGATTAGAAAAAACTATGTTCAAATACATATTCCCAAGGCTGACCACTTCGCTTAATCCCAAATCTTCAATCAGCTTTTCGCCCTGCTTATATGCCTGTTCGGGTGTAAAGCCCGATAAATCCACCAGTTCGGGGGGATAGTTGTCTGCCGATACCGTGCCCCATTGATATGTTACGGAAGTGTCGCTCGGTTCTATTGAACCGTTTTCATACAGCAGAACAGCATCTTTTGAAACGTCCTCGCCTACGGGGCTATTATTTACGCTAAACCGAATGACATTATCTACTGAGTCATCAGGGCTTTCGGACAGAGCCACGCCGTAATAGCTTTCGGTTTTGTCCATTGTATATTGGTCATATTTATACAGCTCCGTAAGCTGTGTGCTGCCTTTTATCCATTCAAACGTATCGACTGCATATTTGCTGTTGTATAGTTCTTTAAGCTTGGACAGAGTTTCTTCATCATAGCTTTTCTGCTCGGCGTTGGTATTAGGGTCGGCAATGCGCTTTTGCAGGTTCATAATTTGCGCCTCGAGATTGGCTTTCAAAACCACGCCATGCTGTACCTGATACATTTCCATATCGCCAACGAGAGCCTTATATGCCTTATCGATAAACTCCTGCGAAAAGTCGGACGGCGCAACTTCCACTATAGGAACTGTTTCAACGGACGGTAAATAAACGGGCGCTTCGCCGCTCAACAACATCTTGCCGTCAAAATACGTTTCATTTACATTATATTTATCTGGAATGCCGAGAGCGGATATCAGGCTGTTGCCACCCGTATCGGATGCCTGTGCCTGCTCGATCATCCGTTCTGTATCCTTCTTTACCACCACAGCCTGCTCCGGCGTGGGTTGGCAGGCGGCAACGCCCGCCGCCACAGCCATGCAAAGCAGAATCGCTATATATCTTTTCATAATTGCCTCCTCAGTAGCCCCTTGCCAGATCGATTATGCTGCCGTCGATGGCGTTGATGCTCAACAGCGGGCCGCCATCATATGGGGCGTTGTCATAGGTTTCGCCGCTTGCATATGCTGAGACCGCTCTGCCATAAAAGTTCCATACGGGAATCAACAGTCCGGAGGTAAAATTGTTCCTTTCCATTACACGCTGTAAGGAAAGACGCGCCCGCGTCAGTTCTATCTTGTAGGAGACTATTCCTTCACCATTTGCGAGCGGCATATATTTCACGGACAGCATCTTCAATAACGTGGCCTCCACATCCGCCCAAGGCAGCAGGTTGGCGTTTTCGGTTATGGTATCCGTCACGGCAAGCGGTGCGTGCCAATACAGGTTGACAATGCCCGAATCGTCAATGGCGATTGTTAGGTATTCATAGTCCCATTCTTTGCCAAAGCCCATCTCTTCCGTGCTGGCTTGTGAGGTTCCGAAAGTAGATGCGATGGAAAACCCCTGCACTGTTCGCAGCAGGCTAAATACATAGGCGTATTTCTCGTTAGGTTCCTTGTCGGCAGGTGAGACTGCCGGATTTGTGCCCGGTATGGGCGCAGCTTCGTAAGCCGCTCGTTCCGAATTGGAAAACAGTATTATGCGATCTATGATAAACTCGTTCAGTCCCAGCGTTCCCATCAGCGCTTCCACCTTTGCCCGCGCCTCCATTGGAGTTAGGGCGAGCGCTGCCTGCTCCGTCTGCCCTCCGGTGAGCGAAAGCATTGTAACATCCGCGATTCGCGTGCCGTCAGCAACATCCAGCCGGAAAGGCTGATACCCGCTTCGCTGAAAGGATAGGTTGGACCCGCTTCGAGGAATATTCGGATGCACATTGCCCTGTTCGTCCACATACACAGATACATCTGTGGTTTTATAATCCGCATCGTTGTATACGCCGAAGGTCATAGCGTGGTTGCTACCTGGATTGGAGGTGGCACGCAGATCTTTACTGGTTCCGATAACGGTATCGTCAGAGGGGTCATCAGAGGTAATTTCCCGCTGGAGCAGGGTCCCATCGGAGGCAATAAGCTCGTTTTTTTCCGGCGCAGACCGATACATCTTTTCCAAACGCGCTATTTCCTTATCCCAAAACTCGCCGCTGCCCCTGCCCGCGGCCTTTTCAGCCCTGCAATCGAGGATAGCTTGCTCTATCTGCGGCTTATCCATCTGTTCATGTTCGAGGTACATCGGCTTGCCCGCGCAAAGTGTGTTAAAGAAGGTATATACCTGTTCCTGAGAGAACCTTTCGGCTTCAACGTACATCATGGGAATACCGCTCGTTTCCGGTACCTCCAGCGGCACGTCAGCTACGATGGATAGTTTGCCTGCTTCTTCGTTGAGTGTTAGTCGTTCAGGCACATTCAGCCTTTCGCGCAGCCTTCCCACGGCGTTAGCGTCCTGCGGCTTGGTACCACGATCTATCATCCTCTCCGTATCCTTCTTCACCACAATCAGCTTCTCCGGCGTGGGCTGGCAGGCGGCGGCCGAAAGCAGCATAAAAAGGGTCAGGAATATGGTAATAAGCTTTTTCATCGCTTTGCTCCCTTCATCGTGTTTATACCATCATCTCATATAGAAGGGCAAAAGTTGTTCTCAAGTTGTAATTATTTTGTTATCATTTGGTTAGAAAGACGATTTTTATTGCTGTGAACTCGCCGGGTATGCTTTCGGCGGTAAGTGCCGCGCCGTGGGCGGACGCTATGCGCTGCACTATGGCAAGGCCAAGCCCGGCGCCGCCCTGCTTCTTGCTGCGGGATTTATCCACCATGTAAAAAGGCTCGGTGATGCGCGGCAATTCCTTTGCGGGTATGCCTTGCCCAAAGTCGCGCACTTCTATTGCGTTATCCTTTGCACAAAGGTATATGGTTTGCCCGTCACGGCTGGCTTTGCGCGCGTTTTCTACAAGGTTTACCAACGCCGAGCGCATCAGGTCAAAATCCATGGGAAGGGTATCCGTTTCGCAATTCAGGCAAAGCTTCATGCCCTGCTTTTCAAGCTTGTCCGCCGTGCTTTCCTTCACCGCTTCAAGAAGCTGAGCAACGCTTTCTTCCCGCAATGATATTTCGCCCTGCAAAAGCACCAGCGTCATAAGCTTGAGCGAAAGCTGTTCAAGCCATTTGCATTGGTCATATATGCGCACAAGTGCGTTCTGCGCGGCATCCGGCGGCACGCTGCGGCTCAGCAGCGTTTCCGAAGAAAGCAATATGGAGGTGACAGGGGTCTTTAATTCGTGGGATAAGTCGTTTATGAATGCCTGCTGCCGCTCCGCTCTTTCGTTCAGCTCCTGTATGCTGCCCTGGATCGCTTCCGCCATGCTGTTGAAATCGGCTGCCAGCTCGGAAAGCTCATCATGCCCGTGAACGGGTATGCGCTCCGCGTATTTCCCGCCGGAGAGCTGGTTTGCGCCCTCCTGCAGCGCCTTTATGGGAAGAAGCGATCTCAGGACTATCAGGTGCATCGCATATGCCGCTATTGCCGTGATAACTGCGCCGACAAGCGCACATTTTGCCGCAAGCGAGCGCACGCTGTTTATCTGCGGCGTCACGTTGCGCATAAGGGACACATAATAGTCCTCCTGCGCTATGCTTGCGGGACTTGCGGCTATGAAATAATCCGCGCCGTCTATCCTTGCCAATTTGTATTGCGTGCTGCCGCTTTCGGAAAGCTTGGCGGCTTTGCCTGCGGGTAAGATGCTTTTCACATCGAAGCCCGTGTTGTTCACCCAAAACTCGTCGCCTTTTTGCAGCACAAATTCACCGGCGTCTGCCAGCGAACGGAATTTGTTTATTATATAGCTGCGCCTTACTATGGGGCTGTCGGGTATGCTATCGGTCGAGCTCCAAACGAATTCTCTGTATAGGTCTTCAAAATCGGAAATGCCTGCGGAGGTTATGCTTTCAACTTCACCCTGATACGCAAAGGAAATTATTATGGCGCAGCACAAAGCTATGGCGATGGCCAGCAGCAGAATTGAAAAGACTGTAAGCTTTGTGCGTAGTTTCATCGGCCTAATCCTCCAGCCTGTAACCTATGCGGGTAACGGTAACGATGACGCCTTCAAGCCCAAGCTTTTTACGCAGGGAGGCAACATGTGTATCCACGGTCCTTGTGCCGCCGGCAAAGTCAACTCCCCATATTTCGCTCAGCAGCCGTTCGCGGCTCATTGTGCAGTTTTTGAACTTGATAAGCTTGACCAAAAGATCGAATTCCAGCGGTTGCAGCGCCACGGCTTCGCCGCTTTTTGTTACGGTGCGCTTTTCGGTATCTATCGTAATGTCGCGGCAGCGCAGCACCTTGTTCAGCTTGCCGGCCCTGTCCAGAACCTTTTCTATCCTCACCAGAAGCTCCAGCACCGAAAACGGCTTAACGATGTAATCTTCAGCGCCGATCTTCAGCCCCTTTATGCGCGAAGGCACATCCGCTTTGGCGGTCAGGTATATTACGGGGATATTGTATTTTTGCAGATGCTCCATCAGTGCAAAGCCATCGAGCCCGGGCAGCATAACATCAAGCAGCGCCAAATCAAAGGAATGATCCTCGCTCAAGCGCTTCGCCGCTTCAAGTCCATCGTCTATTATCGTGTAATCATATCCCGATAGTTCAAGATTCAGGCCTATACTGTCGGCAATATCCTTATCGTCCTCAATGACCAAAATGCGATTTTTACTCATATGCCACCTCCCATTTTATAAATTTTATCATATGGAAGAGTAGCTGGCAATTATTCGGCGTAGCGTGTTTATTCATAAAGAGGGTCGATTCTTGTACCATCTACCGCATTTATGCATAGCACCGCTGGAAGCAAAAAGTTCTCTTCGATGTATGGCGTTGTAAAATAGACAATCCAGGTGGGAATCAGAACGCCGCTTGATTGGCCGGTTGTTTTTATAAGGGAATGTGATAGTGTAATACGCGTGATTGTAGGCACGTCCTCTTCTACAAGATTAACCCTTTCATAAGCATCCCTCCCTCTCGGATAATGAGACCGAACTATGCGGTTATGGTAACTATTTTGAAGCTGAAGCGGTTGTTACCCTGTCAAACGGAACTTATAAATTATACGCTTACTACACAGGTGAAACTAATTCTGATGGTAGCACAACGACATATATAATCAAATAGTTAGAGTAACATCATCGATTGAATTACTAGTGTACACCAGCTCTAAAATTGGTTATCAGCTTGTTTTGAGATGAGCTGAATATCGTGGGTGTTCAATCGCGACTATCATGATGCTATGGACAGCACTCAAATCCTTTGGATAAAGCACTTGATAGTCAATAGGCAGAATAAAACAGAACCGACCTTTTGGGAATAAAAGATCGGTTCTGTTTGTATAAATTTTATTACTTGAATATCTGCAAAACTCTTTCTAAAGGCACAGCACTGTTAGCACTAACCATAAAAACTGAATCATTTAGTTGTGTCAACGCACAAGTACTGCCATCTATTTTATCTGTGCTATAATAAACCTCACTACCTGTACCAGTTATATACAGTTGATATGAGTCATTAGTTAAAGCATTAATGCCCGAAGCGATATTCCAAATCTGTGTCGTGACAATTAGGCCATCCCCATAGGCATAATATGTATATAACCACTCCTCGTCTCGCCGGTTCTTCTGGTATTTCGATGTCTCATAAGCAACGTCGGAGGCATTTAGACGATACGGTATATGTCCGGTTGCTTTTTCAAACTCCTGCAAGCTGGCAAACATTTGCATTTCCTGCTTCTGGGGGTGCTCTTCCTCCAACTCGGAGGCAAAGTCATCCGCAATCTGGCTATCGTATTCACCCCATACATGAGCTTGTGTTGGCCGCTTAATCTCTACCCTGCTGTCGAATAGCTGTATTATAGAATGATACATTTGAATAGCAAAAGCTCTGCTTTCGGGTATGAAGATAAGCAGTACAGCAAGTACAAATATCAACGAACTCGCCGCTGCAACCCATCTGATACAATGCCGTATATGCGCAAAGACTGTTTTGTGATTGACAACCAACGCATACGGCTTTTCGGCTGCGGCTGCAATACGCCGTATTTCATCCCAGCGCTCGTCATGCCAATCCGCCTTAAAAGGCTGACTCAGGCTGGCCGCTGACGCACCGCACGGCGGCCGTTTACCACCGCACCAGTGGCCGTTGGCGACCGCCAATTGCGCCGAAGCCATACATTTTTCCCAAACGTAGCAAAAGCGCAACTCAAATTCCCCGCATCTTGAATTTGCAAAGGATAAATTGCTGCACTTTTACTAGATTGCGACCAAACAGTATTTGTGAATGCAAACCTCAAAGCAGTTTGCTTCATGCATGCTTTCTATCCTGCGGCCTGCGTCAGCACACATGCCGTCGTGCTTTGCGGCATGAACGGCAGGCAAATGCCGCTCTCACCCGCGCCGACCAGCAACTCTGTGCCGCTCGGGCTGATCAGGAGGGGATACGTCTCACACAGATACATCGGGCCGTCCGTGACGCCGTAGTTTTTACCGCCCACAAGCGATAAGCTGAGCGTCACATAACTCGGCTCGTCCGGAACGGTTTGAATCGTCCAGAAGCCGCTCCACATCTCCTCGGTGTCGTCACTGCCTTTGTATGTCCACTCCAGATCGACCGCGCCGCCCGCCTCATCCTCGGGATAGAAGCGCAGTGAGAAATAGGCATAGCGGCCGGTTTCCCCTACCGTGGTTTCTGTAATCCAGCCCATGCCGTCACTCTGCGATCCGGCAAGGCCGAGCGCAGTCATGCCTGACCAGCCGTCGGAAAGCCAATCGGCAAATTCGGATGGGGCGTCATAATAGGCATATTTCGTAAAGTCAAACGAAAGATAGTCGCCGGCTTCCGATATACACGGCGCGAGATAGCTCATCGCATCAAGCGAGGGGTACCATTCGCAGGTGCTTCCGTTGTTGTCGGTGATAAACACCCGGGTGTCGGCCTCATATGCAATGCCGTCGAGATTCGCAAAGAGCAGCACCGGCTCACCGCTCTCTGACCGGTAGAGCACCTCAGTAACCTCGTCGGTATGTGTTTTTTCGTTCCAGCGCACACGGTTGATCGCAACCGTCGCGTTCTCATCGACCGGCACGATGCAGTACAGATGTCCTGCGCCGCCGATAATGTGCTCCTCGTCAATCTCTGCGATAAAAGGGTATTCGAGGAGCATGGCCTCGTTGGTTTCTAACAGCCACGAAGGGAAGCCCGCCTCGAAGCCCTCCTCAAACAGGCCGCCGACATAACCGAGATACGCCGCGCCAAACCTTGTCGTTGGAAAGTCAATTCTGTCCCGCAGCCATTCAAGCGAGGTTTCCGCCTCCTGTGAAAACGCGTATTGCGCAGGCGGTGTGGCCATAGCTTCGTCACGTGATGTGCGATCGCTCATGCCGCTCTGCGATATAGCTTCTTCCGGCTGGTTTTCCGGAGCATTTTTATCGGCCTTTGCGGGTAAGTCAGCCGTATCCGTGCTAATTTTGGGCTCGTCAGGTTCCGTTTGCGTATTCTGCCCACAGGCGCAAAGCGACAGCAGCAGAGCCAATGCCAGCAACAGCGCGAGGACCTGTTGGTGTGTTGTTTTCATAACCGCTCCTTTCAGATTTTTCCGCTTCTACCATAATCTCCGCCGCCGATAGAGCCGTACTCGACCTTCCGGACAGGCGTTTGCTGCTTGTTTCCGTTGCCGGCGTTACAGCCCGCAGTGGCGGGCTACAGTGCCGAACGCAGTTGTGATCGTGCTTTTACGGACATGTCCCGCAGGCTCACTGCCTGTGATAGACTGCATTCGCGTCCGTTATTACGTTTTCTTCAGAATTGTACAAAACGCGCATATCGGCCGCTGCACGGTCGCTGTTGACAAGCGTTATGGCGATCAGCTTTTCGGCCTTTTCTGCGATTTCGTCATAATCGCTGTCCGTATCGCAACCAAAGTCGAATGCAAATAAGGCGTCAAGGCCTTTCGTACGGAACGCAGACCTGGCAAAAATGCGCCGGCAGTCCCACCTCTGCGCTTCGCTGTTCCACCACATATTGCAGCATTCCATACCGCTTTTGTCCTCGTTTACGGCAAACTCGTATTTCTGCAGGCCGTCCTCCGTGACCCATGTGCCTTCCAGCAGCGCAAAGGCCTCCTGCGCCTCCTTCCGGCTTTCAGCTTTTCTGTCGGCTTCCGCCTGCAGCTCGGCCGCACTGTAATACGCCTCACGATCTCCGGTTTCACGCAAGCCGTCATCGTGCCAGAACACATCTGCCAGCCATGCAAACTGCGGGGAGTCCAGATAGCGCAGATGATAGATAACATCGTGCGCCCTGTCCTCAATCGTCAGCCCGCTGATCTTTTCGGCAAAATCCGCCCGAACCGTCAGAACGCCGTTTCGGAACGTATGGTCAAACTGATCGCCCAGATCTTCAAAATTCGCGTCGTAGCAGCGGATGGGATTGTCCTTAAACTGCCCGCCGCGATAATAGAGCTTCATGACACCCGGGCGGTAAACGGTTTTTTTTATGTGGAAGTCGTCGAATAGGACCGTCGTCTCGGGGTACCGATAGGTGCATCCATTGACCCGGCCGCAGGCGGTGAGACCGAGCAGCCCCATCCACAGACCTGCCATGATGAGGAACACCTTGCGTTTCACAGCATCACCTCCGCTTTTTTCGCAAATAACCGACTGCTCCCGCTCCAAATTGGGGCGGGAGCAGGGTTTATACAGATTTTCAGAAGTACGACGCCCTTATTTGAACGTCATGTTGTTTAGAATGATATCCGGCATCGTTCCCGGGACGCAGTCCAAGTCGCGAAGGCCGACGGAAAGGGCACGGCTGTCGTCAAGCTGCGCGATATACTGAATCCATTCGTAGCCGATGTACTCATAGGTGCGGCCGCGGAAGGTGATGCCGCCGATCACGCGGTCCTCGATATCCTTGTAGTTTTTGAAGCTGTCCTTGTAGGAATCAAATTTTTCAACGTTCTCTCTTATCTCAAACTGAATGGCGCCCGCGCCAAACGCTGAGGGATCGTCGTTTTCCACCAGGCTGCGCGTTCCATCATCGAACGACCAGCCGGATACCGGGATCTTCGTCATGATTTTGACCTTAACATCGTCTTTTGCAAACTGGGCGACTTCCACGGAGAAGTCCTTCATCTCGGCGTTCGCAGAGGCGGCTTTGTTCGCTTCGGCGGCCTCGGCCTTCACGATGTCCAGATACTTTTCTATGGCTTCTGTGCCGGAGAAGCCGCTGGTGTTGTACGCACTCACCGTATAAACGCCCGACTCGTTCTCCTTGAAATTGACGTAGATGAAATGGGAGTCGTCGTCCTCAGAGATCCATTTGTAGTAGCGGTAGTTTGCCTTCATGTGGTCGCTGTACTCTTCCTTGACGAACTGGCCTTCCACGCCGAAGTAGGCAACGATATCATCGTAAGTAGCGTCAAAAATATTATTATTGACCTCGTTCATCCAGACGTAGCCCTTTTGCACCTGTTCCTCGGTCACTATGCCGTCCCCTCCGGATGCTGTCTGGCCCGGATCCGTGGTCGCGGCGCCGGTGTTGTCGCTGCCCACAGGAGCGTCGCCTCCGACGGCGTCCGCACCGATGGCGTCCGGCATAGGCTTGCCGGCCTCGATCAAAGGCAGATACCAATCATCATAGGAGTTGGGCAGAAAGTCCTCTCCCGCATCATCCCAGCGGAGTCCCCACGGACGCAGATAGATCTCATAGTGATATTCATCATCGCCGTCTTCATACCAGCCGTCTATGCAGATAATGTTTTCCCTTTCCATCATGCCGTCTGTTTTGATTCCGGGATCAACGATCCAGTCTGAATGCTCCAGCGCCACATTTGTGAACCAGCCGCCCTCGGACATCAGCGTGCCGTGCTCGCCGGTTCCGGCTTCATTCAGGCTGACGGAAGCCAAAGCCATGGGCTCGGATCTGGTGTAGTCCTCATCCCACAGCGTGACGGTGCCCGTATAGTCCGTGCCGATATCGATCACGCCGCAGACATCCCAACACCGGCCCTCCATGTTCTCATAATAGCCCGAGCAGCCGGTCATTTGCCACCAGCCGTACCATTCTCCGTTCCACCAATCAAGCAGTGCGTCGCCGGTCGCGGCGGCGGCAGGCAGCGTGGCCTCCGGCTCCGTATTGGCGGCCGTTTCCCGCTTGAGCGTGGACGGATCGATGGTGATCGTGCCGTTTTTGCTGCCGAGCAGCTCTTCAAAGGTGGCCTTGATCTCGCTGGTAGTATCACTAAGCACGAAGGCTGTTTTCACCTCCAGCGTTGCGCCGGGAGCAACTTCCTTAAACTGGTTGTCTACCACGGTCTCAAACGTATCGTAGTTGGTAATGATAGATGCAACCTCCAGCTCTACGCCGTTCTGCATAACCGTTTCATCAACGCTCCAAAGATACGAGGCATTTTCCTTACCGTTGTTTGTAAAGTCCAGCGTAAGAACCACAGCATCGTTTCCGTTTGAATCTTCCATTATGCATGCGCCCTTGTAGAGCAGTTCACGATCGCCCAACTTGATCAAATTGGGCTCTGTCGCCGTCTCCTTGCCGCAGGCGGCGAGGCTGAGCAGCATCAGCGCCGCAATAAGCAGGCATAGAAGTTTGGTCTTCGTCTGTTTCATAATTCCCTCCCATTCTCCTTCAGGTATGCACAGAGCTGCCGATCACCATGAAATTACATGTAATTCCGGCAGAAAAACAGGGGTGCATACCTGAAGCCTTTTGTTCCGGTTATTTCTTTGCGCGCTGGATGTAATTACCGTTTTTATCGGTGAACTTGCCGCAAAGGATCTTGATAAAGTCAACAAGATATCCTATGCCGAACAGGCCGAGCGTCAGCGTATACAGAATGCCCGTGCCGATCTTGCCGACATAGTAGCGGTGGATGCCAAGCCCACCACAGAAGAGGCAAAGCAGGAACGTTGTCATCCAGTCCTTGGTTTCGACCGGAGCCTCCGGCGCGATATAGTCCTCTACTTCCTCGCCGTTCAGGATCTTCTTTACGGTTTCGGTCACGGTGTCTATATAGCTGCCGCGTTCCGTTGCAAGGCCGACCGTAGCACCCTTGAGGCCCTTGCGCAGCACGCTGTTCTTATCAACGCGCATGCCGCCTACAGACATCTTGGACTCCGTGATCACAGGCTGCATACGGATATGCGTGCCATCTTTGAGGAAAAGCCAAAGGCCAACGTCCAGGTTCGGTTCCTTTTCAAACGAGATGCGCTGACCGGGAATGCCGCCCTTGATCTGGAAAGGCATCTGGAAAGCTGCCCTGCGGGCATTGAGCTTCTCCATGATCTCTTCAAGCGTGGTGGAATAGGAAAGATCAAATTCACGGGGGTTGGTCGCAAATGCGGCGTCTTTAATGCTGCCAGTAAGGTTATCCATAATTTTTTCTCCTTTCTAAAGTCCGGTGGATGATAAGTATTGTTTTTTATGCGGCTTATTTTTTTGTAAAAACGCCGCTGATGCCGTAGCCGGAGTTCTCATTCATGGTAAGGCTGTCGCCATCCACGGAGAACGTGTAGGTAGACGGCTCGCTCCATGCCTCCAGCATCACCGTAAGCTGGTCGCCGTCAATGGTATAGGTGCCCTTCTGCTTCATATAAGCATTCTCCATGGTGCATTCGCCTTTCCCGTTGAATGTCCATGTGATTACGCCGTCTGCGCCAAGCTCGGCAGACCATGTGCCGGCCAGCGCGTCTTTGCTGCCGCAGGCGGCAAACGTCAGGAGCGTAACCACGCTCAGGAGTAATGCTACATACTTTCTCATTTTTTAAGTCCTTCTTTCTATTTATTCATTTGATATATGGTTCAGCCGTTCAGCGCGCCGCCGCAGTATTCACAGCGGCCGCTTGCATCGGGCGTGGTGGTTGCGCAGCAATACGGGCAGGTGATTGCCGCTTTGGGTGCGGCTGCCTGCTCAATCCTTTCACGCACATCCTTGCGGACCTGCGTCAGCATCTGCCGTATCTCCTCGCCGAGCTTTTTGCAATTGCGGTACTCTACATTGCTCTCCGGATCGTACCGTGTTGCCATGCCCGGGCGCATTGCGGGCGGCGGAGTGACGTCCACGGAGTCGGAGTTGATCTTGAAGCGCATTTCGTCAAAGTAGGGGTTGTTGACGAATATGGTGATGTAGAAATCATAGGAGTATTCATAGCGCGGCGGATTGTAGCTAATCTTATTGCCATCCTTATCCTCGCGCTTGAGCTCCGAGCGTCTCTCATCAATATCAAGATTGCAGCCTGTCACGTCTGCAAAGTCCAAAACATCCGGGTTGGCCTCCGCGAGATTTCTTGCCCGTGTCACCATAAATTTCCCCGCGTCCTCGTCAAAAAGCACCTTGGTGTCCGTGCCGAGCGTTCTGGTCGTGTGGAATGCCGCGACCTTTCCCTGATTTTCTTCCCGGTAGGCAAGCTGCGCCTTGATCTCATCAACAGTGCTGTTGCGCCGGTCGGAGAACCACGGGGAGAGCTTTTTGGCACAGTTTTTGCAGAGATTTCCGTTTTCCAGCTTGCGGTTACCGAGCAAGCCGATCTTTTCCCCGCAAATATCGCAATATTTCTTATCAAACAATCCCATACGCGTATCGCTCTTTATTATGCGGCGGCCTGTTCGTCCGCCTTGGAATTGAGTATCGCGCCGTAGATGTATAATGCCGGAACAGCTATTCCCGTCAGAACGCTTATGACATTAAACTCGCCGCCGTTGACCAGATTCATAACGATGCTCAAAACGCTGAACCCGGCTACGATCGCGCCCCATATGATGAGCTTGCCTGCTTTTTCGCTGCGCTTGCTGTGCTTGACGCCCTTGATTCCGGCAATCAGCTGGATAATTCCGCCGACCAATGTCAGGAACAGCGCCGCCCAATAGGCAAACGTCAGTCCTGATGCCGCGCCGAATCCTGCCGCCAACGCTCCCAGTCCGCCGACAAACACGCCCGCAATGATGGAAAATACCGCGGCGATGATCATCAGAATCCCGGTGACCTTCAAAAACTTATGACCTTCCATGATAAATTCTCCTCTTCTCCTTGTTATTTGTTTTTTATTGTTTCTTATTCCGCAGGGTGGCCGGTTCCGCACTCTGCGCAAAATACATTACTGCCGTTCGGCATTCCGCACGATGGGCACCTCCACCCGTTTTCCGGAACGGGTCTTGAGAATACCCATGCCTCCGTCTCTTCGGCAAATTCCGCCAGCAGAGCGTATACGGCCTGCGCGGCCTGCGCATCATAGCAATTGATAAACGGTGTATCTCCGTCCGCCCATGTTGCGGTGATGCAGCTATCCGTTGTGCCATGCATATGCGTACCGGGCCGGTATGCCGGAAGATCCAGCATTCTAAGCTCCTTGGCAATGCTGCCGAACCATTCCTGCGCCTTCTCCGGCTCTATGGCGGTATTCTTTCTGAAAACGGTATTACCGTCGCTATCCTGATACCGATAAGAGAAATAAACTTGCTTTTCCGGTCCGGACAGCAGCGTCCGCTCATCGAGAAGGAAGCTGAAGCAGTCACGCGCCGACGGTGCGTTTTGATCCCAGTAAATTCCGATCAGCGCCGCTGTTTCGCGCACCGCATACTGCTTCGGCTCAAGCTTTGACGCAGCATATGCTTCCTCGGCAATATCCAGCACCAAGGTCTCCAGCGCTTCTGCATGGCCGCCGCTGAGCTTTTGGGTCTCGCTCCCGTCATCGGTGCGCCAAATGACCAGGATTTCGCTGTCGGTCTCGTCCTGGACAGCGGGGGACGGCTTTCGGTACTCGGGCAGATTCGACTCCGCTAGCATATTCTGAAGATCAAACCACTGTACCCATGTAAGCTGCCAGGGAACCGGGTTGGAAAACGCATCCGTCCCGCTTTCCCTCGCTTCGCCGTTCTCCCGGCTCAAAAAACGTCCGGTCAGCAGAGGCATATCGTTCTCCCGGTAAAACTTCAGCGAAAAGCATTTGCAGGAATTCATATGATTTTGCTGCCAAGTGAATTCGATCAAGTCCTTACCTGCTCTGTACGCATCCGGATTTTCCATTCTGCCTCCGTCCCGGATACGGCTATCGATAAAATACCGATACAGCCATACGCCTGCCAGTGCGATAAGCGCAACCGCCGATACAACGATCAGTGCAATTTTCAACGCTCTTCTCACTTCTGTCCTCTGTTGTCGAACGGGTCTGTGCACTCATGGCAAAAACTCCGGAGAGCCTGTGCGCTCATACCGCCCACCTGCCCCGCCGTAATCATGCCCATGGGTCTTCCGCCGCAGGGATACGGATGCCGCTGAGAATGCTGGAGTATTCCCAGAGGAACCATTCGCCGGTAGAGGCCTTCTGCCGCAGCTTCATAGGCCGCGGCGAATCCGCGCCCGCCGTTTTAAGGAACACGCGCATATAGCCCTGCTCCATATCCTGAGGCCTTGGGTCTGATAGCACGTTCAGCGTGTACGGCACGCGCGGCTGATAACCGTTTTCCGGCGTTGCACCTTCAAAATATGCAAGCGGCAGATAGGCTTTGCCGCGCAGCCGGTCGCGCAGGAACTGGCAGTCATACGGCGACATTGGCTTAGGGCCGCGCAGAAGATCCATTGCGGCAGTGCCCGCATCTTTATCCCTGTCAAACAGTGCTAGCGCACACAGGAACAGCGCGCATATGTGCTCCGGCTGCCGCCCTTTGGCGGCGAGTGTTTCAAATTCCTGCAAATTCTCAGGAATTTTCTGTATAACGACCTGCAATATAACCACTCCTTTCTAAAGCGTGTCGATCACACCGGCGAGGTAAGTCGGCGATACCGACGCATAAATAAAATTGTCTACCAACTGATCCTTCACCGCCTGCCGTACCTCGGAGGCAAGCAGTTCGTCCGCGTTCTCATCTACCAGAAGCAGGGTCTTGCAGACCCAGCCGAGCTGCTTTACGGCACTGCATAGCCTTAGCCGTTCGCTCAGCTTCCATGTGCCCTGCCGGATGACCTCCATCACCAACACGTTGGCACGGCAGGTTCGGCACAAGGCAAGCGTTTCCTCCGGTTTTGAAGAACGGTAGACGAGAAAATCCGGGTCGTATCCCGCAAGCGATTGCATGACTGCCTCCGCCAGGAGCCCGCCCTTCATATCCAGCACAATTCTTCGCATATGTGCTTTCCCACCGCCTTTCTCCTCTTTTGAATGTACTATATATATCTTAACAGCTGTCTCTCCTTCCCGCCCCCGCCGATTAGATAGGTTTTGCAATATTTTTTATTCAAAAGCCATTTCCGCTCTTTTCCTCTCTGCAAACAGGTCAAACCCGTGTTGCCTTTTTCTCTATGCATGGTATACTTATAATAATATTTTATTCTGCGGAGGCGGAAGGAGTACAGCATGAGCAAAGCAACAAAAATCAGCCTTTTGTGTGCGCTGGCCGCGCTGGGGCTCATTGCGCTTGCCATGCTGCTCCGATATGCCAGCCGGCATATTTTACACGCTCCGATAGTCAATCATCTGCGAAGCGGGATCTATGTGTTTTTGTTCAGCGCGTGGTGCTATACCCTTTGGCTCCGCATCGTGCAGGTGCAGGTGCGGCGCTATCTGCTGGCGATATCGGCGCTGATGGTACTGTGGATCCTGCTGCGCTCGATCAAGTTTTCAATTGGCAATACGGACGCGGAGCGCCGGCTGTGGTATTTCTACTATTTTCCAATGCTGTTTATTCCCATGCTGTCGGTCTTTGTTTCCCAGTCGTTGGGGAAGGACGAGGCTTTTCGCCTGCCGCGATGGACAAAGCTTTTGTATATCCCTACACTGCTTCTGCTTCTGCTCGTTCTGACCAATGATCTGCACCGGCAGGTGTTTTCCTTTCCATCCGGCGTTTTGTCGGATGGGGAGTATCGGTATGAGAAAGGCTATTACTTCGTGCTGGGCTGGGAGGCCCTGTGTGCGGCGTTCTCGCTTGTTTTGATGGTGAGGAGCTGCCGGATCCCGCACAGCAGGAGAATTCGCTGGCTGCCGCTGGTCCCCTTCGCGCTTTCGCTGGCCTATGCTTATGCTTATGTCAAAAAGGTCTATTGGGTATGGGTGCTTGCGGGCGATATGACGGTGTCTCAGTGCCTGATCTTTGCAAGCATCTTTGAATGCTGCATCCAGTGCGGGCTGATCCAGTCCAATCTTGGATACGACGAGCTTTTTGAGGCGACGAGTCTGCCGGTTCAGATTACGGATCATGCGCTATGCACCAAATATGCTTCGATTGCAATGCAGAAGCCGTTGCCGCAAAGCGAACTGCGGCATATGCAGCAGGATACCGTACAGATGGACGACGATACGCTTTTGAAGCGGCACCGGCTGCGCAGCGGCTGGGTGTTCTGGAAGGAGGACATCTCCGCGCTGAATCAGATCCGAAAGGAGCTGGAGCTGACAAGGGATGAGCTGCGTGATACCGGCGACGTTCTGGCGGCGGAGAATGCACAGCGCGCAAGATGGCTGAAGCTGACGGAGGAAAACCGCCTGTATGACATGATGGAGGCGCAGACCGCCCGGCAGATTGCGATGCTTAGGGATCTTCTGGCCGAACTGCAAAGGACCGAGGATTCGGACAGAGCCATACGCCTGCTCGGACAGATCATCATTATAGGGACCTATATCAAGCGCAGAAGCAACCTGATTTTTGTCGGCGTGCAGCGCGGTGCGATCAGCGTGCAGGAGCTTCGGCTGTGCCTTAATGAATCCTCAGAGAACATCAGTGTCTATGGCGCCGACTGCAAGACGATCATCAAGGGGGAAGGCCAGCTTACCGTTGAACAGGCGACGCAGATCTATGACCTGTTTGAGGCGGTCGTGGAGATGGGGCTGGAATCGCTGCGTGCGTTGCTGACTTCCATAGAGGTTGGAAAGCAGGTGGAGGTTACCCTCTGCGTTTCAGCGGCGGAGCCGCTCTGCGCCCTGCGCGCGCGGTTTCCGGGCCTGGAATGGGAGCAGGATGAGGACGGACTGCAATATGTGACGCGGAAGCTGGAGAGATAGAGGGGGTAAAGGCGTATGGACAGGATCAAAGAAAGCTTCGACAGTCTGCCTATCGCGGCCTGCTTCTTCGATAAAAACGGCGTGGTGCGGCTCATCAACCGCCGGATGCTTGCCATTGCGAACTGTCTGCGAAAAGGCGGCATACAGTCGCTTGCAGAGATGCAGAGCGTACTGCAAGCGCCGCCCGCGAACGTGCGCTGCCTGGATATGCGCCTTCGGATTTACCGTTTTCCGGACGGGAAGGCGCTGCGCTTTGCGCAGGAGCGGATCACAACAAAAGCCGGCGTCCGGTATACGCAGATTACCGCCGCAGACGTTACGGAGCTGATACGGAAGCAGAACCAGCTGAAGGCGGAAAATGCGAAGCTGGAGGAGGCGAACGAGCGGCTGCGGCTGCTGTTCGCGCAGATACCGGAGATTATTCGGGAGGAAGAAACGCTGGCGATGAAGCTGCGTGTGCATGACGACATTGGGCACAGCATTCTCGCGGCGCGCCGGGTGCTGCTCCAGCACGCGGACCAGAAGGAAATTCGCGCAAACGCGGCACTGTGGGAACAGTCAATTTCAGTGCTTTACCGCTCCAGCCAGATAACGGCGCAATCCGAACCGCTGGAGGCTGCAAAAAAACGAGCGGAAGAACTGGGCGTCAGGGTTCTGCTGACAGGGGATGAGCCGCAAACGCAGCGGATACGCGCGCTGAGCGCACTGGCGATCTGCGAATGCGCGGCGAACTGTGTCCGCCACGCAGACGGCACAGAATTGTATGTGCGCTTTTGGCGGAAGCCGGGCTGCACGGAGGTTGCCCTGACCAACAACGGCGCGGCGCCGAAGGAGAAAATCACGGAGGGCGGAGGCCTTTCCATGCTGCGTCAACGCATAAAAGAAGCAGACGGCAAAATGGAGGTTCAGAGCATCCCCCGCTTTAAGCTGATGCTCAGTCTGCCGGAACAGGAGGAAGCAGTATATGAGAGTGATGATCGTTGAAGACCAGACCATGATCCGCAGCCTGCTGGAAAGCTATTTCCGCGCCGAGGACGGATACCGTATCGTAGCGTCCATTCCCGGCGCAAAGCAGGCGGTTGAGGTGTGCCGGGCAAGCTCTGTCGATCTGATTTTGATGGATGTGCAAACAGAGAACCGCGAGAACGGATTGACCGCCGTTCACCGGATCAAAGCCATACGGCCAAAGACCAAAATAATTGTTGTGACCTCGCTGATCGACTGCGCGGTTCTGGAAGAGGCAAAGAAGGCCGGGGCTGACAGCCTGTGGTACAAGGACTCCGCCGAGAAGCGGCTGATGGATGTCGTCCGGCAGACGATGGACGGTGAGCACATCTTTCCGGATGCGCCTCCGACGGTTGAAATCGGCATGGCAAAAAGCACGGAATTTACAAGGACGGAGCTGAAGGTTTTGCGGCATCTGCTGCGGGGCTTGTCCTACACGCGCATCGCGGCAGAGATGGGCTGCGAGATGTCAACGGTCAAATTCCATGTGGCAAACATGCTGCAAAAAACCGGGCTGGAAAACAAGCTCCAGCTTGCTCTGGCGGTCAGCGACGTCAAGCTGGTTGCCGATTTGGCGGAAGAGTGATGGGATTTGATTTTCTGCTTGTACAGCCACAGGCATTTATTGAAAAGAAGAAGCCGCGTCTGAGCCGTTACACTTGGCAAGCAATGCCTGCGTTTATACAAACTTGACGAACAGGGAGATTTCCGGCATCCGGAAATCTCCCCTGCTGCTTGTTGGGGAAACTCTCCCCAAGCCCCTGATTGATCGAACGGTTCCCGTTCGGCTGCGCCCTGCAAAGCAGTGCTATTTTTCCTGCTGACACTCTCTTGTCTGCCGCTGGTCGTCGGCATCCGTAGATAACAGACAGCAGAAATTCAACAAACGGTGTTGCGACTGTCGATATATCTGCTTGCCCAAGTGCGGCATAGTAAGCGTCCCGTCTCTCCCGAATCAGCGTTTCTATCGGAAGCCATGCAAATATGGGTTTCCATTTATACAATAACAAGGTATTCCACATGCGCCCCATTCTACCATTGAAAGTTACTGCTTTTTAGCACTAAGTTTCAAACGGATGTTGCTTTTGAATGGATATGGCGGTATAATTCTGTTGAAAGTTGGCCATAATAAGCACTAAGTTTCAAGTGAATGGAGGGCTGCTATTTGAATCAAATAATCCAAAGAAATCATTATCTGCAAAAGCTCATCGACCGAAGAGAAAACGGTCTGGTGAAGGTCATCACTGGTATTCGCCGCTGCGGCAAGAGCTTTCTTCTTTTTAACCTGTTCTATGATTATCTGATTGAGAGTGGCGTCAAGGAGGAACAGATCATCTCGATTGCATTGGATGACGATACCTTCATCAAGTACCGCGACCCTGAGGAACTGTCTAAATTCATCCGCTCAAAAATCACCTCAAAAGAAACATATTACATTCTCATTGATGAGGTGCAGTATGCCATTGCCAAGGATGAACTGAAAAATCCTGATTCCATCCGGCTGTATAACGTGCTGAACGGCCTTCTGCGGCTTCGCAACGTGGATATATATGTGACCGGCAGCAACTCAAAGATGCTGACAAAGGATGTTCTGACCGTTTTCCGTGGACGTGGTGATGAAGTTCGTGTCTATCCAATCTCGTTCAAGGAATACTATGCCGCCATTGGCGGAGACAAGCTTGATGCATACGAAGAGTACGCTTTGTATGGCGGGATGCCGCTGGTTTTATCAAGAAAAACAGACGCTGATAAGATGGCATATCTGCAAAGCCTTTTTACGGAGGTATACTTCAAGGATATTACTGAACGATATGACATCGCTCTTCAGGATGTGCTTGCGGAATTGACTGACGATTTATGTTCGTCCATCGGTTCGCTTACCAATGCCAGGAAGATTGCTAATACCTTGGGAATGGTAAAGAATATCTCCGTTTCAAGCACGACCATTTCCAACTATTTGAATTACTTGTTGGAATCCTTCCTGTTCAGCAACGCTAAACGCTATGATGTAAAAGGAAAGAAATACTTTGAATACCCATCAAAGTATTACTGCACCGACATCGGTCTCCGCAATGCCAGGCTGAACTTCCGTCAGCAGGAGGAAACGCACATCATGGAAAACATCATATACAACGAACTTCTATGCAGAGATTACTCCGTAGACGTTGGTGTGGTGGAAATATCGGAGTATTCCGAAAACAAGCAATCAAGAAAACAATGCGAGATTGATTTCGTTGTTAATTGGGGCTCTAAGAAATACTATATTCAATCCGCTTTGAACGTGAGTGATCCGGTCAAAATGGAGACAGAACTTCGACCCTTGAAGAATACAAAGGATTTCTTCAAAAAGATTATCATCAGCAAATCTTCCATGAAGCCTTGGACGGATGATTATGGTATCCTGCATCTTGGCTTATATGAGTTCCTTGTGAATGAAAATTCGCTGGAACTGTAAACACCTCTGCGATAATCGGGAAAGTGTTTGTAACCTGAAATAGCAATACAGCAAAGAGGCAATTCCATTCCGAGTTGCCTCTTTCTATATGATTATCCCACGACTTTGCTCTTCCTGTTTGTTCTTGGTTTTCTCACGCTGAAGCTGCGCTATTTCACCATATTTTTTTTACTATGCTCTAATGTACTTTGTCATCCGGCCAGCGCCGATTCTTTTTATCGAGCCCGTTCTGACCATTATCCCAAGGACAGCTTCAACGGTCGTGGGGCTGACATCAGGGAGAATCTTGCAAATCTCTGCTTTGGAAAGCGGGGTTAGGCTGTTCAGAACAGTTGCTTCAATGCGGGCTTTCTTCGTAATCTTCTTGCCATGCACCACCGCAAACCGCTTATCCAGTTCCTTATAGCACATATAAAGTGTGGATAGGAAGTTCTCAATAAAGGGAAAATAAGAATTCTCGTTCGTTTCCCATCCAGCCGAGGACTGCCGCAGTGCTTCGCAATAATACGCCTTGTAGTTATTGATTTGTTCCTCAAAGGACACATATTTACCGGCATCAAAGCCATTTTTGTACAGCAATAGCAGCGACAGCAGGCGGGACATTCTGCCATTGCCGTCCCGGAACGGATGGATGCAGAGAAAGTCTAAAATCACGCAGGGAATCAAAAGAAGCTGATTGATATTTGAGTTGCCTCTGGCATCCAAATAGGCAAGCTCCAACTGCTTCATTGCCTTCGGTGTTTCGCTTGCAGACGTTGGACGGAAGCGGACACGACGATTTCCGTCGGCATCTATCTCTAAAATCACATTATCGTCTGTCTTGTACTGCCCGCCGTACTCATAGTCCGCAAAGCTCATCATCATTTCATGCAGCCGCAGAATGTCGCTCTGTCGGAAATCGATATACGTATATCCTAAATGGATTTCGTTCAGGGCGTCTCTGTATCCGGCAATCTCCGCTTCGTTATGGTTTAGCGGTGCGCTGTTTTGATTGACAATGGCGGCAATGCGCTCGTCGCTGGTCACAATGCCTTCTATAGCATTGGAACTTTTGATAGACTGCACCTTTGCGACGGCTTCCAATTCCGTGAAAATCTGCGTGTACTCCTCCTTGCGTACGCCTACCATGGTTTTCAGCGCCGCAATATTAGAAGTAAGGTTTACAAAGTTTGCCGGCAGCAAGCCGTTATTCAAAAATGAGTAATCGAACTTTCTCATATAACACCGACCTTTCTGCACATGATTATAGCATATTATGTGCAGAAAAACGAGCAATTATGCGAATTATCTGCATATATTCTTTTGAAATATGTGCAGATAGAGCCTTGAAATAGGCAGTAATATGAGAAATGCCACCGAAACCTTATGCCGCACAAGCCTTATGCCAAGATAGATGGTGGCTGCAATATTACCACATCGCTTTTGGGGTTAGTTAAGTTGATGGCTTTGGCCGTGTGGTTGTTCTCCTTTGCTTTCTATACGGGTGAAGCCGAGGAGGATGAAATAGTGATGGAAAAAAGCTGAGGTAAAAGAGCTGCTACGCAACGGTGTACAGCCCCCTTGGCTCTCCCTTTGGGAGAGCTGTCACCGCAGGTGACTGAGAGGGTCTTGCAGTCTTTCTTGATTAATTGGTATGGTCATTGGTTGCCCTCTCCGTCCTCGCTACGCTCGGCCACCTCTCCCAAGGGGAGAGGCAAGGGATGCCTGCACGGTACACCAAAAGGTATACAGGAGTGCGCCCTTAAACCGGTTTGACAAATTCTATATAAAGTCCTGAAAATCAAATGATACAAAAACCTCCCCAACATCTGTCGGGGAGGATATATGCGTATTTTTATCAGCTGTCCAGATAGTATTCGCCGCGGCGGTAATCGTATACCGCGCCGCGCGTAAAGTCGTCTATGCTTTCAAGCACCTTGCCCGTGCCTATTGCCACGCAGGAGATGGGATCTTCCGCAATGTAGCAGGGCACCTTGGTGTGCTCGGCAATGAACTTGTCTATGCCGTAAAGCAGCGCGCCGCCGCCGGTTATGCATATGCCGTTTTCCGCAACGTCGCTGGCAAGCTCGGGCGGGGTGCGCTCAAACATGCTCCTTACGCTTTCAAGTATGGCCTGGAGCGGTTCCTCGAGCGCGTCTATCATTTCGTTGCTGCTGACCACTATCGTCTGCGGCAGGCCGGATATAAGGTTGCGGCCCTTAACGTCTATGAAAAGCTGCTCCTTGCGCGGATAGGCCGAGCCTATGCGTATCTTCATTTCTTCCGCCGTGCGTTCGCCTATCAGCAGGTTGTGCTTTTTGCGCATGTAGCGCACAATGGCCTCGTCAAACTTATCGCCCGCTATCTTTATCGAAGTGGACAGCACCGCGCCGCCCAGGGATATGAGGGCTATGTCGCTCGTGCCGCCGCCTATGTCCAGCACCATGTTGCCGCGCGGCTCCGCAATGTCTATGCCCGCGCCTATTGCCGCGGCGATGGGTTCCTCTATCAGATATGTATGGCGCGCGCCGGCTTCCTCGGTAGCGTCTATAACGCTGCGCTTTTCAACCTCCGTAACGCCGCTCGGTACGCAGACAACAACGCGCGGCTTGAAGAACACATGCGTGCCGACCACCTTTTTAAGGAAGTGATGCAGCAGCCTTTCGGTAATGTCGTAATTGGATATAACGCCGTCCCTCAGCGGCCTTATGGCGGTTATGTTGCCCGGCGTGCGGCCAAGCATCCTGCGCGCCTCTTCACCTATTGCCAGTATGCGTCCCGTGATTTTTTCCACGGCGACCACGCTCGGCTCCCTCAACACAATGCCCTTGCCGCGAACGTATACCAAAATGCTCGCCGTGCCAAGGTCTATGCCTACGTCGTTAAACTCAAACAGGCCCATATAATTAACTCCCTCCGGCGGGAAAACTAACCGTATCCCAATAATAATAGTATTCTACCACAATACGGCCAAGCGTGCATCAGCAATTTTTGAACAAATTATAAAAATTGCGCGAAAGGTGCGCCATATTCGCCTTTTGGGCGCCAAGAAGCTTGTTTGGAACGCCGTGTTAGGCTATAATTTAGGCATTACATATGCACGGGGAGGGACTTTTCTATGCGGAATAAAATTACGGCGGCCATTATGCTTGCGGCGGCGTTGCTGCTTGGCGGCTGCTCGCTCACGGGAAACGTTCTTTCGCCCGCGCATACCGATGCGCTGCCCGTTGTTACGGTCACTTTGCCCGGAAACGACGCCGCTGTAAGGCCGGAGCGCACTCCCGCGCCCGGTGCGGCGGGAACCCCCGCCAATTCAAATGCGGACTATTCTTCGCTGGACGGCGTGGCGGAGCCGGGGGATGTGCTGCCCATTTTGACATACGACGAAGCGCGGCAGCAAAACCGCGACGTTATCGGCTGGATAAGCATACCCGGCACCAGCATAGAATACCCCGTTGTGCGCACGGACGACAACGAATTTTACCTTAACCACAACATACTTAAAGAGGAGAGCAAGCACGGCGCAATATTCATGGACTTCCGCAATGCCGACCGCGGCCAGCAGAAGCACATAATACTTTACGGGCACGACATGAAGAACGGCACCATGTTCCACGGCCTACTAAATTTCAAGCAGAAAAGCTTCTTTTCCGAGAATCGCATAATTTCCTTCAACTGGGACGGGACGGACACCATGTGGGAAATATACCTTGCGGCGGTGATACCGCTTGTTGACGGCCACATGATAAACTATGTCGAAACGCGCTTTGCCGACAACGCCGCCTTTGAAAGCTACATGGTGGACATGGCGGCCTATGCCCGCACAGCGCCCAGCTCCAACGTATCGGACGCCATATCCATAGGCCAGGCCGACCAGGTGCTCACCCTTACCACCTGCACCGAGGAGGAGGACGGCTCCCGCTTCGTTGTCCAGGCAAGAAGGGTGAGGTAAGCGGGCTTTCACTGCATTGCAATCGCGCTCCTATACAGCCTAACAAGCTCCTCTATGCTCAGCGCCTCGGCACGGGCGGCCTGGGCTATGTTTGCGCGGGCAAGGGCTTCTGCCGCGGCGTCCGCCGCGGGCAGCAGGGGCTTTAGGTTGTTGTATACGGTCTTACGGCGCATGGCGAATATGCTCTCCGTAAAGCGGCAGAATGCCGCGGGATCCATGTCCGTTGGCATATCGGCGCGGCGCGTGAGGAGCACCACCTCCGAATCCACATCCGGCTGCGGATAATAGCTTGCGGGCGTGAGCGAAACAAGGCTTTCGCATTCGTAGTAAAGCTGCGCCATTATGGCAAGCGGGCCGTAAAGCTTGTCCTTGGGCTTTGCGAAAAAGCGGCGCGCGGCCTCCTTCTGAACCATCAGCACCATGCGCGGTATCCTTTTTGCATTGCGAAGGAGCATAAGCACAATGGGCGTTGTTATATAATAGGGCAGATTGCCGGCCGCGGCAAATTCGCCTTCCATGCAGCTTATGTCGAACTTCAATATGTCGCTGTGTATAAGCGTTAGTTCCCCGCGCCCTATTTCCGCGGCAAACTCCGCGTTAAGCGCGGCAAGCATGTTTTTGTCTATCTCAACCGCCGTAACGCGCGGCACGCGACCCACAAGCGCGCCCGTCAGCGCGCCAAGACCGGGGCCAATCTCAAGTATGTCCGTTTTGCCGTCTCCCACGGCGGCGGAGGCTATTTTTTCGATCATTGCATCATCGCAAAGGAAGTTCTGCCCCAGCGCCGCGTTTGCGCGTATGTTAAGCTTTTCAAGCTTTTGTTTAATGTCCGCCGCGCTCATCCAAGCTTTACCAATACCGTCACGTTGCGCTTGCGCCCCCAGCGGCGGCCTTCCTTTTTGGTATTCATCCAAAGGTCAAGCTGATTAACCGGCGTGCCGTCCGCGCGCTTATATTTGCGGAATGCGCCCGTGTCCCGCGCAACGCCGTAGCCGTAGCCGGAAACGTATATCTGCGTGCCGTAGGGTATATAGTATGGGTTTACGGCTATTGTGCCAAGCTTTGGCTTTGTGCCGGTCGCGGTGCGGCTGCCCTGCCAGTATGCGGTGATGTAGTCCATCTTCATCTCCACCCAGCCGTCAACGCCCGCCTTGGGCGGTTTTTTATAAATGCGGTATTCGCCCGTAAGCTTGGTTTGGTAATGTATCTTGTTGCCCTTTTTGATTATTTCATCCGTGGCGGGGGTTATTATTATCTGGTTCACAATCTCGCGCGAAACCTCGACCCCGTCCTTTATGATTACCCTTTGGGTAACGTTTTTTGATCCGTCCGAGCCTTTTTGGATTATAACAGGCTCCGTGTCGTTATATACGTCGTCGTCATAAACCACCTTCTCCTTGTGGTTTATGGTGCGCTTGGCGGTGGTGTATTCCGTTACCACGTCCGTATGCACTACTTTCATGCCCGGCACAAGGTCGGCGAATGAAAGGTGGCTCAGCTCGTCCGCCGCGTCGTACTCAACTCCGCTCAGCCTCAGCGCGTCGCCCACCGTTCCGCCCGTGGTGTTTATAACGCTCACCTTGCCCATCGAGCGCACGGCCACGGGGAAGCTTCTTGCTATCGATACGCTTGTGCCGTCGGCGATAAGCCGGTTCCCGTCTGCTGAAAGCTCGTCGCCCTTGTTCACGCGCACGTTCTGCGCCCTTAGGAAGGAGGATATGCTCATGCCCTCCTCAGGCTCGTTCACAACGTAGTTCGTGGTTCTTCCGTCCGCGCTGACGGATACGCTTATGCGCGGATCGGGCGCATTCTTTGAAATTATAAAAAACACGCCCGCGGCTATCATAAGCGCGATTATCGCCCCGTCAAGCAGATAAAAATACCATTTTACGCCTGAAAGGTGCGCCCTTATGCGGCCGGACAGCGCGGCGAGAGTGTCCTTCATTTTCTGTAATAACCTTTTCATGCGCCTATTATAGCGTGATTTCCCCGATTGTGTCAAATAAACGAATTGTGTCACGGTACGGCACCTCCTGCGTTTACAGTAAAGCTTTGCCACGTTATAATAGATATATACTTAAAATGCGGAGGGGTCGGCATGAAAAAAGCATTGGCCGTTATTCTTGCGGCGTTAAGCGCGCTGTGCCTTATTGGGTGCGAACAGGGCGCGCCGCAGCAAAAGGCGGGCGGAAAGGCCATAGAGGAATTCATTACGCATATTGCCGCGGGCGAATATGCCGAAGCTTACGCCCTGCTTTCATCCTCCTGCCGAAATGATACGGAGGAGGAAAAGGCCAACCGCGTTACCGAAAAGCAGTTTACGGACAAGTATACCTCCATAATTTCCGCGCTTGAGATAACCGCAATAGAATACGCGGATTTCACGGCGGACGGCGGGGACATACTTTACAGCGCAAGCTATACCGCAACCTATTACAGCGATTATATAGGCGACGTTACAAATAGCTTCACCGCCGTTGCCGTGCACGAGGGCGGGGAATGGAAGGTTGAATGGTCTCCCGCGCTCATTTTTCCGGAAATGGAATGGGGGGATACGGTGCGCATAGCGCGCCTTAGCGCAAAGCGCGGCGAAATACTTTCAAACGGGGAAGCCATTGCAAAGACCGCGGGCGGAATAAGCGTATATGCCTCCGTATCCAAAATAGAGGATATGAGCCTTTTCCTGCAGCAGACGTCAAGGCTGCTGAACATGACGGAGGCCGCAATAACCAAAAAGCTTGAAAAGGCGTATAACGACGTTGCCATAATAAAGCAATATTACAGCGACGAAATAACCGATTCCGTGCGGGAGCAGCTTTTGCAGATAGCGGGCATAGGCATAGACAACGGAAATTATTATACCGTGCGCGAATATCCTTACGGGGAGCTGCTTGCGCACCTTGTGGGCTACATTGGCGCAATACCCAGCGAAACCAAGGAAAAGCTTCAGGCGGAGCTGGACAGGCTGAACGAGGGCCGCACCGAGCGGGACGGGCTATACAATGCGGACAGCCGCGTGGGCAGGCTGGGGCTTGAGCAGCAATACGAGCAGGAGCTGCGCGGCAGGGACGGGGAGCTTGTGTATATCTGCACGGCGGAAGGCACCAACCGAAAGACGCTTTATAAAATAGACGCGCAGGACGGCTACGACATTGAGCTGACCATAGACATGGACCTTCAGCGCAGGGTGCAGGAGGTTATGCAGCTTGCCCTTTTCGGGGAAACCACGGCGGGCGCGGTGGTGGTTATGAACCCCAAAACCGGCGCTGTGCAGGCCATGTATTCTTACCCGAGCTACGACATAAACCTGTTCGCCCGCGGCATATCGGGCGCGGATTATTCGGGGCTTTTGAACAACAAGGCAAAGCCGCTCATCAACCGCGTGACGCAGGGCCTGTATCCCCCCGGCTCCACCATGAAGGCGTTCACCGCGGCGTGCGCGCTGGATAACGGCATACTTGACGAAAGCTATGCCTTCAACGAAAGCGAGATAAAGAAGGATTACTGGACGCCCACGGAATACGGCGCGTGGATATGGACGCCCATTAAGCGCACGCATATAAACTATCCCATAAGCGGGCCGCTGAACATGCGCAAGGCGCTCATACATTCGGACAATATATATTTCGCCAACGCCGCGCTTAAAACGGGCTGGGAGCTTTTTGAAAAATACATGACCAACATAGGCTTCACCGAAAGCATACCGTTCGATATTGGCGTCGCCACGCCGCAGCTTAAAAACGAGGATACCGTTATGGACTATAAGCTCATAGCGGACAGCGGCTACGGCCAGGCAGAGATATTGGTAACGCCCTTACAGCTTGCCAGCATGTTCTCAGCCTTCGCAAACGGCGGCAATATAGCAACGCCGTACGTCGTGAAGGGATTATATAAGGAGGACGGCATACGCTACAAATGCCAGGTGTCCCATCCGGAGGCAAACTGGAAGGAAGGCGTGCTGAGCGAGCACGCCATAGAGGTCATAACCCCCTTCCTCGAGGACGTTACGGACCCGAAGATAAACGGCACGGGCCGCAATTTGAAGGCTAAGGGCTGCACCGTTGCGGCAAAGACCGGTACCGCCGAAATAGGCAGCAGCAAAAGCCGCGAAATAGCGTGGTTCGTGGGCTTTCGCACGGGCGTCAGTGACGAGGACGCGCGCCTTGTGCTGGTAATGCTCGAGGTTCCTGCGGAAAGCAAGTATTCAAACCTGAAATTTGATATTGCAAGGCCGCTTCTAAGCATGGAATAACCATTGCGCGGCGGGCGCGAAAATTATATAATATAGGCACGATAAAGCAGCTACACGCGGAGGAGTTAAAAAATGATTTTTTCTAAGCTGAACGGTCTTGGCAACGACTTTGTTATAACCGACGACAGAGAGAATAAGTACACCGAAAACCTTGACGAAATGGCAAGGAAGCTTTGCCACCGCCGCACGGGCATCGGCGCGGACGGCCTTGTTTTCGTGCGCAAGAGCGAAACATGCGACGTGCGCATGCAAATATTCAACAGCGACGGCAGCGAGGCCGAAATGTGCGGCAACGGCGTAAGGTGCTTCGCAAAGTATGTTTACGATAAGGGCATTTTTAAGCACGAGCGCATGAGCGTTGAAACCCTTGCCGGCCCCATGATAATTGACCTTACCGTGAAGGACGGCGTTGCCGTTGCGGCGAAGGTGGACATGGGCGTTCCCGAAACGCGCAGGGAGTTCATACCCGTTGCCGGCACGGGCGAATGCCAGCTTGAAAAGCTTGCGGCGGAGGATAAGGAATTCACGTTCTCCACAATACTGCTCGGCGTGCCGCACACGGTTGTGTTCATGGATCATCTGCCCACGGCGGAGGAGGTATTCAAGTACGGCTCCGCGATAGAGCCCATGACCTCCCTATTCCCCAGAAAGACCAACGTAAACTTTACCCATGTGCTGGACGATCATACCATAGAGGTGCGCACTTACGAGCGCGGCTGCGGCCCCACGCTTGCCTGCGGCACGGGTTCCTCCAGCGCGGCGGTGTGCTGCGCAATGGCAGGCTATACCGGCAAAAAGGTGGAGGTTCAGCTGGAGCTTGGCTCGCTGCACATTGAATGGGCTGAAAACGGCCATGTGTTCATGACCGGCCCCGCGGCGCTTTCCTTCGAGGGCAGCGTAGAGGTTTAATGTGAACGAGCTGAACGTTCTTTATGAGGATAACCATATAATCGTTGTTGAAAAGCCGGTGAACATTCCCGCGCAGGCGGATTCATCAGGCGACAGCGACATGCTTACCCTTATAAAAAGCTACATAAAGCAGAAATACAACAAGCCCGGGGACGTATTCCTTGGGCTTGTACACCGTTTGGACAGGCCTGTGGGCGGGGTTATGGTGTTTGCGCGCACAAGCAAGGCCGCAAGCCGCCTTGCGCCGCAGTTTGCCTCCCATAGGGCAAAAAAGCGCTACGCCGCAATAGTAACCGACAGCCCCAAGGCGTATGCAAAGCTGGAGGATTATATAAGGAAGGATGAATCCACGCTCAGCGCCGTCATATGCCCGCCCTCGGCCCCGGGCGCAAAGAATGCCGCGCTTGAGTATTACAGACTGACGGAGCGCGGCGGACTTACGCTTTTGGACGTGTCCCTCTTCACGGGGCGGCACCATCAGATCCGTGCGCAGCTTGCAAACGCAGGCTATCCAATTTGGGGCGATCAGCGCTATAACCCCGCCGCAAAAGCGGGGCAGCAGGTTGCACTGTGGGCATATTCGCTCACGATAGAGCATCCAACGCTAAAACAGGAGATGACCTTCACGCTTCCTCCGCACGGGGCGGCGTGGAAGCCGTTTGAAACGGAGCTGAAGGCGCTTTGCGGCGGCGTGCGCATAGTGTATGCCGATGAAAACATACTTTGCTGCAACAAGGCCGCGGGCATGAGCGTTGCCGCGGCGGACGGCGGGGATTCGTTACAGGCGCGGCTTGAGGCGGCGCTTGGCGAAAGGGTATACCCCGTGCACAGGCTGGACGTTGCAACGGGCGGGCTTGTGCTTTTCGCCCGCAACGGAAAGGCGGAGGCGGAGCTGAACGCGGCAATAGAAAGCCGCAGCATAAAAAAGATCTACCGCTGCACCGTTCACGGGCGCGTGCCGTTCAAGCAAAAGGAGCTGTGCGCATACCTTGTTAAGGATGCGGATGCGGCGCGCGTGCGCATATACGACAGCGCCCGCCCCAATGCCAAGGAGATAATAACCCGCTGCCGCGTGCTGAAGGCGAACGACGCGGAGTCCCTGCTTGAAATAGAGCTTGTCACGGGCCGCACGCACCAAATACGCGCGCACATGGCGCACATTGGCCACCCCCTGATAGGCGACGACAAATACGGCGTCCGCGACCGCGCGCCCCTCGCCTTAACCGCCGTAAGGCTGGAGCTGCACTTCCCCAAAAACGGCCTGCTCAGCTACCTTGAGGGGAAGGAAATAGGGATTGAGGGGTAAAAGCGGGCTGTGCGCCGATAACGATACCCAAGCATGAACCCATTAAAAGGGTGTATGTTGAAATGGTGAAGCAGGTTGTGGAAAGCGAGGCTGTAAATTATGAGGACGCTTGAGGATTATATGGCAATGCCATACCGCATGGAAATAGTTGAGGACAGCGATGAAGGCGGCTTTGTCGCGTCGTATCCCGATTTGCCGGGCTGCATAAGCTGCGGGGAATCGGTTGAAGCGGCGGCAGCCAATGCGCAGGACGCAAAGCGCGCATGGCTTGAAGCTGCCATGGAGGACGGCATAGCGATACGCGAACCGGACAGCTTAGATGACTACTCCGGCCAGTTCAAGCTGCGCATTCCCAAAAGTCTGCACAGGTCCCTTGCGGAGCATTCTCAGCGCGAGGGCATAAGCATGAACCAGTATTGCATATACCTTCTTTCCCGCAACGACGCCGTATATTCAAAGTAACTTCGCTCCCGTTTCGGAATGTTTCGCCGATTGTTGCAGAAAAATTCCGAAATGGGAATTTTTATTGACCAAATGCCAAGTATAATCTATAATCGGAATGGATACCCAAGCTTAAAGGGGGATAAGGCATGATAGAGCGGACAAATTACATAGAAAAGCTGCTCGGCTGGAAAGACGAACAGGTGATAAAGGTCGTCACAGGCATACGCCGCTGCGGCAAATCAACGCTGCTCAGGCAGTATCAGGATGCGCTCAGGCAGCGCGGCGTGAGTGAAGAACAAATAATATCCGTCAATTTTGAGGAACTGGAAAACGAGCCGCTGCTTGATTACCATGCGCTGTATGATCACATAAAGGCGCGGCTTTGCGGCGGCAGAATGACGTATATATTCCTTGATGAAATACAGAAGGTGCCTTTTTACGAAAAGGCTGTGGACAGCCTGTATGTTAAGGAAAATACGGATATATACCTGACCGGTTCCAATGCGTATATGCTTTCGGGGGACCTTGCAACGCTGCTTACCGGGCGCTATGTTGAGCTTTCCATGCTGCCGCTGTCCTTTGGCGAATACTGCCGCGCGGCGGACTGCACGGGCGAAGCGGCGCTCAATGAATACATGCGCTACGGCGGAATGCCGTATATAGCCGCAATGGATAAAACGCCGGACAAGGCGGATACATACCTTGAAGGCATATACAATACCGTTATAGTGCGCGATATTGAGGACCGCCAGGCCCGAAGGGAAGCCGACCACGCAAAGCGCAAGGTTACGGACATTGCGCTGCTCAAATCCATCGCCCGTTTTCTTGCGGGCAGCGTGGGCAGCCCCATATCGGTAAAAAGCGTTTCGGATTACCTTATATCCGGCGGAAGAAAAGTGTCCCCCAACACGGTGGACGATTATATGGAAGCGCTCAGGGAATCGTTTGTGTTCTATCCCGTTGAGCGGTTCGATATAGTGGGCAAACAGCTGCTCAGGGCCAACAAAAAATGGTATATAGTTGATCTTGGGCTGAGGAACCACATATTGCCGCGCAGCAATTACGACTTGGGCTTTTCAATAGAAAACATAGTGTATTTTGAGCTGCTCAGGCGCGGATATCAGGTGAATATAGGCAAATACGGCGCGGCGGAGGTGGACTTCGTTGCCCGTAAGCGCGACGAAATAGCCTATTATCAGGTAACGGCAAGCATGACCGCGCCCGAAACATTTGAGCGCGAAATGCGCCCGCTCAGGAGCATACGCGATAATTACGAAAAAACCGTGCTTACGCTTGACCGTTTCAGCACGGGCAATTACGATGGAATACGCGTTATCAATCTTGTGGATTGGTTAGGACAATAAAGGAGCACACGATGCAGACATACGACCTGTTTGACATAATCGGCCCGCGGATGGTTGGGCCGTCGAGCAGCCACACGGCGGGCGCGGCGCGGCTGGGG